>Ga0105052_10000003_pt1 | contig 283054 bp, 232 predicted proteins | sample FRY03_FD_78094 | JGI IMG/M metagenome (GOLD analysis project Ga0105052, IMG submission 78094) | Freshwater microbial communities from Lake Fryxell liftoff mats and glacier meltwater in Antarctica - FRY-03 | ecosystem: Environmental > Aquatic > Freshwater > Ice > Glacier meltwater ... | reverse complement strand
TGGCTATTAGAAAATTAATGAAATCGTTTTCCGTTACTTTTGCCTTGCTCAATAGGTGAAAGTTTAATTAAAATAGTAATTATAGGTAAGACCATTTTTGTCCAACTGCGTAAGTCCTAAATTAAATGCAATTTTTCTGAAAAACCAAATAAGAAACTCAAACAAAACCCCTAGTTACACCCAAAAACTTTATTTGCATTCTTGCTTCAAGGATTATGGGGAAAAAGGAACACCCGGTGTTAAATGCAATTTAACCTCTATGGTTTGCATACTTAATATTTGATTTTCTAATTCTAAAACTTCATTAGCATTAGTGAGTACCTGCAAACGCAATTCTGCAATCCATTCCTCGTTCGGTTTTAAAGATACAAAACGATTTTGTGACTTTTCAAAATCAATAAAGTTTGGGTAATTGGTCGCTGGTTCTAACCCAACCACATATCCTTCTTCACCAGAGCCCATATTTTTCCAAACAGTAAAACAAGGTAAAGCCTTGGCATCAAATTTAATAACAAAACCGGCTTTAAGAATTGGGTTAACCATCATAGCAAACGATTTACCTGATTTATCTTGCAAGGGTTTACAAAGAAAAACTTGTTCCTTAAATCCAGGCTGGGAAGCTTCAAATTTTCCATACGATTTCATACCCAGAGAAGCATTTTTGGTTTGAGGTGCAATTTCTGATAAAGGGGCTATCCAATAAGAATTCTCACTTAAAAAAGGTTGTCCAATATTACAATGATATAGTAACTGAAAATCAGCTTTACTACTTCCAAGATTTTTCACTTTATCAACAACTTTTAGTGAATTCGAACCCACTTCAATGGAATAAGTTGTTTCTAAAACCAACTTCGGAGAGAAAAGAGCGCTCTCTTCCACAATACCTTTAATTTCTATAACGCCAGTAGATTCATTTGGAGTTCGAAAACTTAAATGATGGGCAGGAAGGTTGGCAATTCGACCGTGAAGGGTATACCGATTTCCATCGGAACTATTCCCTGGTGGTCCATTAGAAACTAAACCACACCTGCAAAACCATTCGTCGAAACCATCAAGCCAACCTAAGCCATTTCTGCGCTCAAGTTCAATCTGGTTTGGATTAACAGGTCCAAGGACAGGTGAATTCCAACCAAGGTTTAGGTTTTTAAATTTACCTTTCCAAAGGCCCATACCTTTGCTGGGCAGAATAGTAAACGAGAAATCTCCTGCAATAACTTCAATAATTTCAAGACCATCAGAAAGTCCACCACGCAAAGTTTTACAATCAACCGACCAAGAACCATCGCTCGCGGACTCAGAAAAATCAGAAAAGAAACGGAGGCCTTTATTAAATTCAACAAATGCCATAATTAAACCTCCATCAATTTATTTTACACCGTGCATCATAACGGTAAGTCTTCGACTCAGAAGAAGCAAAACCACAGAAGCAACCAAGAGAGAAGCTGTGGTATAGGAAAAATAATCTACAGGTGGAATAGTGCCATAGGTTTCTCCAAGAGCCCCCGCAGCAAAGTTTCCGAAAGCACTAACTAGAAGCCAAAGCCCCATAAGCATAGTTGCAAACTTGGCCGGAGCAAGTTTATTTGCCATCGAAAGGCCAACAGGTGAAAGACAAAGTTCGCCAATGGTAGCAAATATATAACTCCAAAAAAGCCAGGCTGGGCTGACTTTAAATTTTGAGGACTCAACATAAAGTTGGTCCATACTATTACGAAAATCTGGGTTAGCACCTGCCAGTAATAGTGATTTAATATCTTTTTCAGCAAGAATATCGGAGATAAGAAGGGAATTATCGGCTGGATTAAATTTAACAAAATTTTGAGGCAAACCAGCATACCGGATATCGAATCCGACCACGGTATTAGGCAATTTCAACTCAAATAAAGTAGGCTGATTAAGTTGTTTTTGTTTTGCCAATTCTGCGGAAAGTTTTTGTAAAGCTAAAGAAAATTCGGGAGGAGCACTTGACCTAGCAACCCTATCTCGTTCAACATCAGCAAAGACCCCTCGAATTACAAATTGCTTTTTAGAAGAGTCATAAGAAAGCCTTCCCCCTTGAATCGGGTGTAATTCGTTAGATAAATCATCTTTAAGAAAAAGCTCATTATTTTTACCAATGATAATGCTTGAAGGTAGATCCTTACCTTTAAAATCAGCAATAAGAGGGGTATTTTCATAAAATGCTGCACCAATCATAACAACAAAAGACATAGACATAGCAAAAATACCAACGGTCATTTTCATAGGAACCGAAAGATCCCATTTGAGCCAAAGCCAAGCGAAAAGAGGTGCCATCAGAAAAATAGCTAAGGCATTAATCGATTGAAACCAAGCTGTAGGAACGGGATCAAATCCTAATCCATCACCGACTTTATTTTCTTTGAGTTTAAACATTCCAAAAATTGAAGTAGTTTGTTTTATTTCTGCAGGGGCATTTTCATTTTTAGGTAAACCCTCAGATTCCACAACGGGCGGATACTTGCTTTCATCGGGTAAAGGTTTGAACAAATATCGATTCGTAGTTTTATCAGCCCAGAGGTTTAATGCATTTCCAGCTTGTTCAAAGGCGGCCCAGAAAAAGATGGCGAAAAATCCTAATGCAACTATGGTTAAAACTCTATCACGCATTGCATTTTTGACCTGACTTGAAATCCAATAAACCACAAGTAATGATAATCCGCTGATAAAAGAAGGTGCTGCCGAAATAGGTTTTGAAGTAAATTTCCAAACCGCAATACCAAGAAGAAGAATAGCGCCAAACAAAAGTGATTGAACTGCAAAATTCGAAAAAGATCCTAGAACCGATGGAGTATTATCAGCCTCATCTTCACTTAAAGGTTGGTCTAATTTTTTTGGACCGCCTTGGTTTTTATCTGTTACAGGTACAGGCAATAAACTTGCTACTTCTTTAATCATAGGTAGGCCAATTAAATAAGTGAGAAGGCCTACTACCATACCAATACCTGCCAAAGCAAAGCCTGAATGGTATTCCCCTACGGTATTTTCTTGAAGCCAACCGCAAGCAAGTGGGGAAAGAAAAGCACCTAAATTGATACCCATATAAAAAATGGTATAAGCACCGTCTCTCCTACGATCGTTCGGAGGGTATAACCTACCAACTTGGGTAGACATATTTGGTTTAAAAAACCCATTACCAATAATAAGAAAAACAAGAGCCAAATAAAAAATATTAGTGGCTTCAAAAGCCATTAGGAAATGTCCTATGGCCATTAGCAAAGCCCCAATAATTACAGCCCAAGTATTCCCTAAATACCTGTCAGCCATAAAGCCGCCTAAAATTGGTGTGACATAAACAAGAGTGGTATACCATTTATAAACCGAAGAAGCGTCAGATTGATCCCACTTAAAATAGTTAACCATATAAGTAATTAAGAGGGCACGCATACCGTAATAGCTAAATCTCTCCCACATTTCGGTAAAGAAAAGCACATACAAACCAATGGGGTGCCCAAGAAAGGTTTTTGAATGGTGAGGTTGGGCAGAGTCTGCCATAGTAATTCCTTTAAAGTCTTTTAATAACAAGCGGATAAGAACCAGTATTTTTAACAAGAGAAAGTTTAGTAGAATTTTCAAAGGTTTGAAAATGTTTTTCTGCGTTATCAATGTTTAATAAATCGTTATGAATATGCAAACCAAACCTCAATTCTAAAGGTTGCGCTTTATTTAATATGTAACCCTCCCTCAAACAAAAAGCAGGTGACATCCACCCATCGTCCCGAACATGCCAAGAAACGGGGAACCTAGGATTTTCGGGGTGATCAAACCAAGTGATGCCTTCAATATTTTTCTGATCGATAGGCCCACTATAGTCCATCCATTTGGCAGGTTTAGAGAAAATATTTATTTCAGTTTTGTCTTGGTTGCTGGAGGTAAGTAACCCACCGCCAAATAATGCACTAATGGTTTTAGCCACTCTAAGACCAAGGAACCCAAAGTTTGTTTTAGGGATTTTTAATTCGTTAGGGACAGGAGTAAATTTGGATTGAATTTCCATCCAAAGTTCATTGTTAGGCAAGGGCCGAAGTAAAACTAAAAGTTCCTGATTAATAAGTTTTACGCTATGAGAATCGTACCAACCCAGTTGAACCGCCATCGAAGCTTCGGAATCTCCATCTTGGTAGTGCAACCAAAGATCTTGTCTAATTTGAGGTTTGTTTCCTGGAGAATTTTTTTCTTCCCAGAAATTGACACCTGCAATATCGTTATGCCCCCACCAAAAAGAACGATGATGTCCGTGATTTGATGCCGCAGGATGCCCCAAACGAGTAACACTTTTACCAGTTGGCCCGTTTAAAGGGTAAAAATAGGGTCGGGGCGAAGAAGGCGAGGCATTCCAACCCACTAATTCACGGCCTAAATATTCGAACGAAACATAACTATCTTGCTTTGGGATTAATTGTAAATTAGGAGTCTGATATTTCATATTGCCCAAATGCCTAAGGGAAAGTTCTGGACCTTTGATCTCATATTAGTAAAGCCTATTTTACAACTAAAAGAAAGTAAAAGATGAAATTTAACCCTACTTTAGTAAGGTTTATTTATTCCAAGAAATGGTTGAAAACTATGGCCCAAAAATCATAATGTGAAGTTCTATTCTCAAAATGAAAAAAAGAGATTTAAACTCAATACTTATAACGAATTAAATAGTAGGTGTTTCAATTTTAAGCGAACGAGCAATTTGTCGGACCGCTTGTCTTAGGCGTTGTTCATTTTCAACTAAAGCAAGGCGTAAACATCCTTCGCCCGCATCGCCAAACCCGCTGCCAGGACTTACTGCGACTTCGGCTTCTTCTAGAAGTTTCATAGTAAAGTCAATGGAGTTAAGTTTTTCGCGCCAAACTAAGGGATACTGTGCCCAAACGAACATACTTGCTTTTGGGACATTAACTTGCCAGCCGATTCTTCGTAAACCTTCCACAAGCACATCGCGCCTGCGCTGATATTCTAAAGCTTGTTTTTGGACTAAATCTTCACAATGCCTAAGTGCAACAATGCCAGCGATCTGGATAGGTTGAAAAATTCCGTAATCATAATAGCCCTTAATAGTGGCTAGCGCCTTAACCATTTCTGCATTACCAGCACAAAATCCGAGGCGCCATCCTGCCATATTATAACCTTTGCTCATCGTGATGGTTTCAACTCCAACATCTTTGGCCCCTGGAATGCTTAAAAAACTAGGAGCTTGGTACCCATCAAAGCAAACATCGCCATAAGCAAAATCGTGGATAACCATAAATCCAAACTTCTTTGCAAGCTTAACCACATCCACAAAGAAATCTTTTTCAACCACTGTTGTGGTAGGGTTATGTGGGTAGTTAAGAATCAAAACTTTTGGTTTAGGAAACAAATGCTCAGCCACGGCCGAGATATTTGAAAGAAATTTATCAGGCTGAGTGCAATCTAAACTAATTACATTTCCAGAAGCGAGCGCAACAGCATAAACATGAATCGGAAAAGATGGCGCCGGCACTATTGCGGTGTCCCCAGGACCAAGCAAGGCAAGGCACATATGACTGAAAACTTCCTTTGAACCTAAACCAGCAATAATCTCACGGTCAGGATCAAGAGTAACACCGTGTTTCCGTTCGTATCTTTTAGCCATTTCAATACGAAGATTTTTCAAACCATTACTGACAGAATAACCGTGGTTTGTTTCATCTCGGGCAGCTTCACATAACTTATCAATCACCATAGGGTCAGGAATATCACGAGGGTTTCCCATACCTAGGTCTATGATATCTGCCCCTTGTTTACGCATTTTGTATTTAAGTTCGTTAATCTTACCAAATAAGTAAGGGGGAAGTCTTTTAACTCTGTCCGCAACCTGAACTGTAAATTGACTCATAATGCACCGTTCAAAAGAAAATTTAGTATTTACTTAAAGTATCATACTAGAGAGGTTTCGGGCAACCTCGTACAGACCTTTAAATGCATTTTTCAGCGAATTAGCTTTCCAGAATGTACCGAAAATGTTTAATTTAAGGATTGTTTGGTTTATAAATTCGGGAGATACAATAATGCCAATTGGAAAAGATGGCGGGTCAGGCAGCTCAACCGGTTTCAAAACTGCACGGGGTAGAGATTGGCCCAGTGTTAGACAATACAATGTTTTTGTCGCTAACCGTGTTGGCGGACTTATGCGAGTAGTTCGTTGGTTTGAAATGACAGACATTCGAATTGTATCGATATCAATTGTTGACTCGGCAGATTGTGCAATTATTAGACTTGTATTAAGTAACCCAGAACGAGCAACCGAGATTTTTCAGCAAGCAAATCTTCCTTACACAGAGAGCGACCTCCTAGTTGTAAAACTACCTTCGGAATCACAACCACTCCTCCTTATTTGCAAAGCACTTCTAGAAGCGGAAATAAATATTCATTACGCCTACCCATTACTTGTAGGTCCAAAAGGGAATTCAGCTTTGGCTTTGCATGTAGAAGATCACGAATCTGCTATCACAACTTTAGGGAAGAAAGGTTTTGTTCTTTATACCGAAAAAGATTTAGATCAAGAAGAAGAGATGAGCTAAGCCAAATCAACCATTAACCATTGCCTCAAGTTCTATTTTCACAAAGAAATCAAGCAATGATTTTACTTTAGGCCTATCGATAGGATTACAGCTAAGCATTTCAATAATGATGTGAGTTAATTTAGGGTCATAAGGAGCAAGTTTTTGTTTTAACCTTGCGGGAGGGTCACTTTGGTGCCTAACTAAAGTCTGCGAAACAGTACCTTCAGGGAAGGGAAGCGTCCCGGTAAGTATTTCAAAAATAACAACGCCTAAGCTATAAATATCATTAGCAAGAGTTACCAAAGGAATATCAGCGCACAATTCAGGGGCAATATAGTTAGGCGTGCCAATCATCAGATTTGTTTCAATTTTTTCGCTTTTTTTCACATTAGAGGAAAAAGCCAAATCGATCACCCTAACCTTACCAGAAGGCTCAATCAAAATATTTTCGGGCTTAATGTCACCGTGAGTGAAGCCTTCCTGGTGCAAACAAGATAAGAGAGAAAGAATTTGTCTTGTTAGGTTAACAACCGAAGAGAAAGTTAGAGAAAATTTTCTATTTAATTCTTGTCTTAATGTGACGCCATCAATTCGTTCCATAACAAAATAAATTGGAATGTTCACCAAACTGAGATTTTGTAAAACAGGTAAGGCAGGGTGCTTTATAGTTTGAAGAAGACTAATTTCATTTTTCAAAAAAGCTGAAGCTTGCTTTTCGTAAGGGTAGTCAGAACGAACAGATTTAATGACGCAAGGCAAGGTTCTTTCGACTTCGAATGCATTAAAAACAATGGTAACGGGTCCCTCTGCCAAAATAGAATGGATGAGATACCCGGGGTAATTTACATTACTTTGATTCATAGTATTAAGCTTGCCTAAAAAAAATTAAGGTTGCTTGAACTTCTCTAAAATCGCCTGCCCGACATGCTCGGGAATAAATCTTGCAAGGTTGCCACCTAAACCAGCAATTTGTTTTAAAAGAGAACTGCTTAGATGAGAGTAAATATCTTTCGCAAGCAAAAATACGGTTTCTATATCGGGGTCTAGTGCGGTATTAGCCAAAGACATTGTAAATTCGTAATCCATATCACTAGTCGTACGCATTCCGCGTAAAATCACCTTAGCATTGGAGTCTTTAACAAAATGTACCACCAAATTCTTAAAAGGTAAAACAGTGACATTCGGTAGATGAGAGGTAGATTGCTTGACTAAGGCAACCCTTTCTTCAAGTGTAAACAAAGTACTTTTATCGGGATTGATCCCAACGCCAATAAGAAGGTGGGAAAAAACCTTAGCACCCCTCTCGATAATGTCAATATGACCAAAATGAATAGGGTCAAAAGTACCCGGATAAACCGCCAAGCCTGCCCCTGAATTATTTTTCATTTAAAATCTCCCAGTTCAAATATCAATTCTATATCACACAAACTTGCAAAAGGTTATAAAGTACCTCTTCCTTATTAATGCAATTATTAAAGGTAATATCAAGCCATGTTTATGGATTATCATCAAGAAACCGCTTGGGATTTAAGGCTCAACCTTTTTGGAACCCCTATAAGGGTGCATCCAATGTTTTGGATAGTCACAGTCATTCTAGGTTGGGACCTATTCACATCAACAAACGACCTTTCCCTTCTTGTAGCTTGGGTCCTTGCGGTTTTTTTTTCTATCCTACTCCACGAGATGGGACACGTCCTGATGGGAAATTACTTTGGTACAACTGGCTTTATCATTCTCCACGGTTTTGGAGGACTTGCTATAGGGAGCAATCATTTATCAAACCGCTGGAAAAGAATAGCTGTTTCCCTTGCAGGCCCTGGTATTCAATTGGTTCTATACTTTTTAATTATAGGATTGTTAAGTACCAATCTTTTACCCAAGCCAGAAACTGAACTAACAAGAAAGTTTAATGAATTTTTATCGTTACTGCTTTACATTAATTTTTATTGGCCTTTTTTAAACTTACTACCAGTATTTCCTCTTGATGGTGGTCAGGCACTTAAAGATTTTCTTGGGGGATTGTTAAGGAATGGGGATAAAATTGCATATATAATTTCCAGTCTATTTGCAATTCTAGCCGTATTATATTTTGCTAGTACGCAAAACTACTTTCTAGTTTTTTTGTTTCTAATGATGGCAATTCAAAACTTTGAAAATGTCAGGCGTGCTTAATTAGGGTTCGAGAACTGCTGTAATTTTTTAAAGACATCCTGCACACTGATATTAATGTTACTTGTAAAAACATCTGGGCTAGCAATGGTACCCTCCGCAGTAAAAAGAACCGAGGGTTTTGATCCAATCTTTATCATTGAGATAGAATTTTTACCAGACAGAATTTCAAAATAGTTGACATCTTTGAAAGAATCTTGCCCTAAATTCACTGGGGCAATCAGGGCAGGGGTGCTTGTTGCGAGAACTTTCCCTTCCCAAAAAACCATAGGTTGATGAGAACCATAAAGGTACCCTTGAACCTTTATATCCGCAAAACCGACCAATCCCTGAACTTTAGTAGATAACCAGAAGCAGGGGCCAAAACGATCTTCTGGACCAAGTTTTTCTAATTCATCTTGAAATTCAAGTTCTGCTGCCTTCTTCCAAACAACAAACGCCTGCCTGTTAACTTGCATCATTTTAGAGAACGAACTTGAAGAAACACCTTGGCAAATCATCGAACCGATTTTAAAAGTTTCGACCTGAAAAGTAACTTTTATATTTCCGATTTTTTTTGGTAAAGATGCAATCGGAAAAATGACCGTGGCATTTTTTACGCCATCTTCTTCACAACCAATTCGCGATACCATTACAATCGGTTCTACTGAACCAACTTCAATCTTGGCTAAAACATCTAAACTAGATAAAAATCCAATTCCGTATTTTGAAGACAAAACTGCAGACACTGAAACACCTTTGCAACCCGTCATCAAAAAAGAGTGGCAAGCAACAATCTGGTTATCAAAGTTGCAATGTAAAACAGGGGACTGTAGTTCTATACTTGATAAAAAATGTTCCTTAGAACAGTAAGGAACATCAATTTCAAAAACTAATTTCTTTTTAAAGAAGACTTTAGCTTTAACTTCTTTACGAGGATTCTCAAGTAAAAAAAACACTTTTCCACCAGTTGGCGGAGTTGCATCATTAATTTCAAATTGATTCCCCTCTACTAAGCTTGAATCGCCAAACTGCACTCGAAAATAAGAAGGCTTACAGGAAAAACCAGATGGGTATTTTATTGCAAACTCAAGGTAAACCTTTTCAGCAAACCAAGGCACTATTTGACTTTGAACCTTGCTTCCTTTTGATTCATAATAAATTTTGTAGGGTTTTGGTTCGGTCATAATCCCATTCCGCCTGAAAGTTCTTGAAGCTTCTTTTGCAATTCTTGGTCAACATTCTTGATATCTGGTGGGGCAAAGGCACAAAACAAACAATTCTCATTTCGTTTAACATTAATGGGTATTTTCTTTAGGCTTTCTGTAAAAACTCCATCAACTTTTTGCAAAGGAAGTAAATAAGAAGATGGGCTAAATTTTCCTTCCAGAATATCCATCGTAGCAAGGGCGTGAAGGGCAGCTATCGATTGAATCGAAGCAAAAGACGCTGGTATTCTTGCTTTTTCTACCTCACCATCAGGGTTACTATAATCAGGAAGGGAATCCTTAGCATCCTTGGGGCCTTTCCGTTTGAGATAGGTGCAAGCACAAGCATAACACGGGCCATTTGGAACAAAGGTATGAACAAATCCTCCAATGCCACCACTCAAAACTTCACCTAAAGTCCAAGGAATTTTATGTTGCCTCATCAAAAAACACCAATGATATTTAGCTTCTTCATTATCCACTGCACAAACACCAAGGTCGGCGCCATAAAGTGCCTGATTAATCTGATCTTGTTTTTCTGGGTCTTGAAGAAATGAAGCGAGAGGTACTATTTCAAGCTCGGGGATACGGTTTTTCAACCATTGAACTGCGGCATCTAATTTTAACTTTCCTACCTCTTGTTTGCTTAGCAGGTGGCGTGGGAGGTTGTGTGGTTTAAGAACATCCGGTTCGATAAGTGTAATTTTGCTAATTCTAACATCTCGAACAAGCATGTCGATTACCGACATTCCACCGCTTCCCAATCCAACTTGAACTAAATGAGCCATCTAGCGTGCCTCAGGTAAGGGCCATTCTCCGGAATTTTTCCAGATTTCATAACAAGCAAGCCATCGCCAAGCCGCCATCACCGCAAAAATCACGGTGAACGAAGCTGGATCCCACCTACTAGCTTGCCTACTACTACCCTGCTTCCAAAGGCATAATAGCTGGCTAGGTAAAAGGTGAGGGCAAGGGTAATCTAATTGAGTTATAATTCTAGTTTCTGGCGGGACATAAGGATATCCTGCCAAAAGATTAGTTTTAACCTCAAACACATTGTGCCCAGGCTTTAATCGGTATTTAAGCATAAGGCCATCGGCAGTTGGCTCAATTGTTATGCGATACTCTAGTTCCCTGTCACGGTTATATTGTTCAATGACAGGGAATTCAACTGAAACAAGCCTGCGTTTTGCAGCTTCATTTCGCAATAGAATCGGAATGTAATCGTTCATCTAGCAAGCTTTAATACTAGTAATGACAAGGGACAGAACGAATAGCATTAATAACATCTTGTTCGGCAGATTCTGGGGTACCTGCAACAAAAGAAGTATCCTTAGGGTTAACATGGATAGGTTTACCTGATTCGGCATTATTTCGAATAGCCTCGTACAGGTTTTTTCTTTCATCGTCATTAAGTGGTCTGAAGTCCATAACAGATCCTTTCAAAAGATAACTATTTAGCTAATTCAGCGAGAACCAAGTAAACGCCGCGGTCAATTTTTTCTTCGAGGATATCGACCTCAAATAGTTGTTCGTTCTTCTCGAAGAAATATTGCACTTTATCTTTAAAAATAAAGACTAAAATTTTACCAGCAGTTCCGGCCAATGGAATACTAATGGTAAGTTGGTGTCCCTTTGGGCCTTGAGTTATACCACAAGAAGCTTTGGCTTGTTGAGCTAAAACTTTTTCGATTTCGCCTGCGTGGATTTCCATAGCATCCCAAACATAATGAAGGGGTTTAGCAAGGTCATTTCCTAAAATCCATCGAACCGGGATTTTATTATAATTTGCGTCACCTGAAGCAAGGGAAAACCAGTCAAAGCGCATTCCCGACATAGTAAAAGTATTCGGTGCAATTTTAGTAGAAAAGGAACTTGGAATAGAGGAATCAGAGTCAACCGTTCCAATACCAAACACGCCTTGTTTTCCGGGTAGTTTTTTTACCCATTGGATATCTCCTTGGAAATCACCAGAGGAAGGGTGGCGCAATTTTCCTGGATGAGTATGAAAAAGGCCTAAAACTTCTAAGTTATCGTGAAGTTGTCTTAATAATCTGCCTGCTACCACTTGCGCTAGTGAATTAAATTTAACATGGGTTGAACTAGCTTCACGAAATTCACCAGCAGGAACCGCAGCTGAAATAATGGCGTGTTTTTTCTTTCGGTAGCCCATCAAAAGCCAACCAGTTTCTTCTTCTCCTCGATCTTGATTTAAATGATTCCTGTAACCATCCACAATTGTTTGCCCAACTCCCGAGCAAATTGAAACATAACGAACAGGCAAGAGTTCTTTTGGTTCGACGGAAAGAATATCAGAAGCTTTTTTACCGTAAACAAGTTGGTTTAATTCTTTAAGTAAATGGTTAAGCTTGCCAAAAAGCAAATTGGAGATGCCTCTGTTGCTGCTATTCTTTTCCCCATTTTCTGAAATCATCGCAATTCCAATCACATAAATTAAGTGAAGCAAATTTTAACCAATCATAAACATCAATGATACCATCAAATATTTGTAATAAAAGCCCAGCTGTACCTCTGGTTTAAGATTTCTATTTTGTCATTTCAATTATTGCACCAAACTTACAAAAACATAATGATTGATTCTGATACACACGAAAAACAGAAAGGTTCAAATATGCACAAGTCTGCAACCGTCTTATGTGCTGGGATCATCGTCTTAGACTACGGGTGTTCACCCATTCAGCACTTTCCCATTGAAGGAGAACTTATTGCAACCGAGGGTATGGCTTTAACCATTGGCGGTTGTGCATCTAATGTTGGAGTGGACCTCGCCAAGATGGGGGTAAGTTCTCAGATACTTGGGAAAGTTGGCGAAGATGATTTCGGCAATTTAATTGCCCATAAACTCAAACAAACCGGTGCGGATTGTAGCAAAATTATCAAAACCAAACATTTGCCCACCAGCCAATCTTTAGTCATCAATGTTCAGGGTCAAGATAGACGATTTATCCATATGATTGGTGCCAACGCTGATTTTTCTGATGATGATTTCCAAATAAAAGATACACAAGGATGCAAAGTGGTTTATCTAGGAGGGTTCTTGCTAATGGACAAACTTACCCCACACCATATTGCAGGTATTTTTCGAAATGCCCAAGAAAATGGAGCAAAGACTGTTCTTGATGTGGTTACCCCTGGTCTTGGGCATCACCTAGAAAAGCTAAAACCAATTCTACCTTTTGTAGATGTTTTTCTTCCGAATGATGCCGAAGGAAAAATCATTTCTGGTATTGAAGACCCAATTGACCAAGCTAAATTTTTTCACAAACTTGGGGCAAAAACCAGCATCATAACTATGGGACACCTAGGTACAATTTTAATTAATGACCTTGGGTATTTTAAATCCGATGTATTTAAAATCGACTACTTAGATGGATCAGGAAGCGGCGATGCATTTACTGCAGGTTATATCACTGGGATGCTTGATAATAAAAATGAATTAGAATGTTTGACCTTAGGAAGTGCCCTTGGTGCAAGTTGCGTACGGTTTCAGGGAACAACGGAAGGTGTTTTCAATCGAAAAGAATGTGAAGAATTCTTAGCTAAGAACAAGCTTTTAGTGAATAAATTTAATTAAAAGCATAAAGGCCTGCAAGAGTTTCATTACTCCTGCAAGCCTTTGTTAACTCAATTGCTAAAAGTTAAAGCTTCCAAGGTGACCGATATTCCCGAAAGAGCAATTTATTTGCTTCATCACTGTTGGTAAATTTTTCTTTTACTGGATCCCAATCAAGAGTTTTCCCAACCCGATAACCGATATTACCAAGATGACAAATCGTGGCACTACGGTGGCCTATTTCTGCAGGGCAAATAGTAGCTTTTTTTGTACGAATAGCATCAAGCCAATTTTTACGGTGGTTATCCGCAACCATTACAGTTGGGTCAGGATTTTTCAACGGTTCCTTAAGAATTTGTTCTTTAGTACATTCGAGCTTACCACGATCAACATAAAGGGTTGCTTCTGATCCTTCAAAGGTACAACCACTTGGCCCACCGTGGAACATTTCAATTCCATTAGCATAGGTGAATTTAAGGCCAGACTTTTCGCCATTGGATGGAGGTGTAATTTTAACGGGGCCAGTATTATCCATATTCAAAGCCCATTGGGCGATGTCAAAGTGGTGTGCACCCATATCTGCTAAGCCACCTCCAGCGTATTCCCAATACATTCTCCAAGCAGGAAAATGCTTATGAACGCCTTCTGGGCAAAGGATTTTGTTATACTCTCGTTTGACAGCGGGGCCTTGCCAAAGGTCCCAATTAGTACCGCTAGGGAGTTCTTCTTTTTCAAGGTTGCAAGCCATAGCAGGAATGCCAACTCCTATCCGGACGGTTTGAACTTTGCCAATTCTACCAGCGCGAATTAGTTGCGTAGCTTGTCTAAATTGGCCACCAAATTCACAGCGCTGCTGACTTCCCGTTTGAAACACTATCCCAGCCTTATTAACTTCATTAACAATAGTCCTTCCCTCTGAAATAGAATGCGTTAAAGGTTTTTCGCAATAAATATGTTTCTTTTGTTTTGCTGCCATCACACAAAGCAAAGCGTGCCAATGATCGGGAGTACTAATGACGACGGCATCGATATTTTTGTCTTCGATCAAGGCACGAAAGTCATTGTAAAGCTTTAAACCTTTAAAATCTTTTTTAGAATCAGGATCAGAATATTTTTTCTCTACCATCGCCTTCGCATTTTCAAGCCTTGCGTCAACAACATCGGAAACTGCAACCACTTGCACATCTTTCATACCAAGAAAACTACCAAGGTGCCCACGCCCCATAGTTCCAACCCCAATAAAACCAAGTTGCAAACGGTCATTTGCATTGGTGTTTTGACCCATTGAGGAACGGGAAACAAAGGATGAGCCCAAAACGCTTAGAAAAATAGACTTGCTGAAAGTTCGCCTAGTAAACATATTGCACCACCCGTTAGTAAAAAACCCTGAGTTTGAACTTAAATTATATTATCTTTGAAACAAAAACATATCTAGTTTATTTATATTAAATCTAACTCTAAAACCTGATTTACGAATTATTTTATTTAACAGAGAGGTGGTCAAGTATCTGGTTAAGAATGTCATCAGAAGTAAAATTTTCACCAATGGCTTCATAAGAAAGAGAAATCCGGTGCCTAAATACGCACGGAAGCATTTCCTTAACATCTTGGGGCAAAACATAATCCCTACCTCTAATAACGGCCAAGGCACGAACAGATTTTAAAAGGCTTACGGTTCCCCTTGGGGAAACTCCGTGCTCAATAAAACTTCCGATATTTAAGCCAAACCGACTGGGGAATCTTGTAGCTTGAGCCAAATCAACAATATATTTACGGATACTTTCTTCAACATAAATCGAAGTAATCAAATTGCATAACTCGTTGAGTTTTGATGCGTTGATGATTTTCTTGATTTGTCCCGCCCCTTCAAAGACATCGATATTTTGTAAGATTAAAAGTTCCTCATCGGGATTTGGGTAATTCACAAGTATTTTCAACATAAATCGATCAATCTGGGCTTCTGGCAGTTGAAAGGTACCTTCTTGGTCAATTGGATTTTGTGTGGCAATAACAAAAAATGGACTATCTAAAGCCAAAGTTTCATCACCTAAAGTGATCTGTTTTTCCTGCATAGCTTCAAGAAGGGCAGACTGAACCTTTGCAGGGGCTCGGTTAATTTCATCAGCAAGAACAACCTGAGAAAAAAGTGGACCTTTTTTAACTTTGAACTCGCCGGTTTGTTGCAAATAAACTTGAGTGCCAAGAATATCGGAAGGCATAAGATCGGGAGTGAATTGAATTCTTTTGAATTGAAGATCAAGACAAGAAGACAAACTACTAGCAAGAAGGGTTTTCGCCAAACCTGGCATTCCTTCTAAAAGAACATGACCCCGTGCAAGCAAGGCAACAAAAACTTTTTCTAAGACATGATCCATACCTACAATTTTTTTTGAGACTTCAAACTTAACATCATCAAAAATCTTTTTAATTTGCGAACTCGCCTGCATATAAAGTTTCCTTGCCTATAAACTTTAGGTAATCTTAGATTATATATCTTACTTGGTACCGGTAATTATAGGCTATGAAAAAGCGCAGAGTTGTAATATCTATGGATGAGTTTTGCATTGAAGTTGAAAAAACCATGAATTCTCTGCCTTCAAATTTTTACGAGTATTTGGACAATCTCACGGTGGAAGTAGAGAAATTCCCTACTCGAAAAACATTATTAAAAGCTAATTTTTCTGAAGAAGAAATTTCTAATGGAAATTCTTTGTTTGGTTTGTTTGAACCTATGGAATTTTCACACCCTTGGGTTGGAGATGCTATCGATATAAATTCTCTCTCTCATAAACTGACTATTTTTAAGAATCCTCACGAAGAATCATTTCGCGATCCCAAGCAACTTCGTATTGAAATTCGTAAAACAGTTATTCACGAACTTGCACATCATTTTGGTTTATCAGACAAAGACCTAGAAAATTTCGATAATAATCCTAATCCTTTCAAGAAGGACATTCACTTAACCCCGAAGGAAAAGAACGATGAAAACCAATCCAGTTAAGAAAATGCTTAAAGAAGGCAAGCCCGCCCTTGGAACTTGGCTTTCGTTAGGAAGCATTGTTGCAACTCGTTTTATGGCGCGCACGGGATTTGCTTGGCTTACGGTGGATATTGAACACACTTTGGTAAGCTGGGAAACAGCGACCCATATGTTTGCATCTATCGCTGATGCCAACGGGGTTCCCTTAGCTCGGGTACCATCAAATCGCCACGATCACATCAAAAGGGCATTAGACAACGGGGCTTTTGGCGTAGTCGTACCTATGGTAAATTCGCGACAGGAAGCCTTGGATGCGGTATCCGCAATGTTCTATCCGCCTCGTGGAACCAGAAGCGTTGGGGGAAATGTACACGCGCTTAATTTTGGTGCAAGTTCAACTGATTATTTTAACAAAGTTAACGATGAGCTCCTAGTAATTCTACAGTGCGAGCATATTGATGCGGTAAATAATGCGGATAGTATTTTTTCAGTTCCGGGAATTGACGCCATCTTCGTTGGCCCCAATGACCTTGCAGCAAGTATGCGGTCTGCGGAAGGGAACCCACCCACGGCCGATGAGTTTAACAAAGCTTTAACTACAATTTTAGAAGCTTGCAAGCGAAATAAGGTTGCCCCTGGTATACATTGTATGAGCCCAGAAGAAGCTCAACTTCGAGTTGAACAAGGGTGGCAGTTTATTGCAATTAATAGCGAATTAAAAATGATGCTAGATGGCGTTGCAAATGTACTGGCAAAAGTGGGTGTTAAATCGGACGGTACCTCTGCCAAGTATTAAACTAACTACCTTTTTTATTATCTGGTAACCGCCCCATTATCATTATGGATGCAATTTTAGGGCGCAATTCTCGTGCTACCTCAGGGTCATTTTTTTCAGCTATCCCAACTAGGCCTGTTGCTTTTCCACTTACCCCAGCTTTTTTGGGCTTATTCATTAGGGTCAAAGTCACAATCGACTGGCTAACTAAATCAGAATATTCAGCAGGATATCCGGGAGATTTAGCGTCATCCCCTTTTAAATCCTTAAGCTCCTTTGTAGAATATTTTTTTTTGTTGCCTTTATCATCAAAAGATTCTGGTGGATTCATTTGACGAATTTTAACATCATCTTTCATTAACAACTCAACATCTTCCATTTTAGTTGTGTACATCGACTGCTGTGCCCTCATCATGGCTTGCTGAGCTTGCATCCTTGCTTGGGGGGTATTTGCCTGACTCATTCTCATAGAAGCTTGAGAAATCTGCATTTGCGCACTTGGATTAATTACTTGATTTTGAATAGAAATCACGACGGACTTATCTGTTTCACGAATTTCTTTTAAAACCACCGTGATTTGACTAAAGAAATTCCACTTTTCCTTAGCAGCAGGCTTTTCTGCATCCTTATCTTTATCTTTTTTATCTTTGTCTTGGCCTAAAACCGTACCCAATGCTAGGCACCAAACCAACACTATTACAAATAAAAATCGAATAATAGCCATAAACATCTCCACATTTGTTAATTATAGGACTTACGCAGTTACCCATAATTTGGTTGTTTAGGCAGTTTTCATCTTTTTCTGATCATCCTGTCTTTCCCAAATTCCACCCGAATAGGGGCGATTTAGTTCCAACTGCGTAACTCTACTATTAATTATACCAAATGTGAAAATGAATTGGAATAAAAGTTTCTCAAATTTCTGATTATTGCTGACCACCGTGCCTGAAACCAAATCCCCTTAGGTAATTCTTACTTGGTAACTCACTTCTTTTAGGAAATTGAGAATAACCAATAGGGGTCGAATTGCTGAGTTTTGGCAAGGGACTAAAGAAATCTAATAAACTTCTATTTCTAGGGTATAAGTTCATAGGTTGGGCAAGCCTCGCATTAGCAAGCTGGGCTTTTTGCTGAGCCTGCTGAGCATCTAGCGTTGCCTGCGGGCTTGGCAGTAGAAACGAAAAAGGATTTGAGGAATTACTCCCACCAGAACTTGAATTTTGGGCAAATGACAAAGGCCCAAAGAGCACCAAAACGCTTAATACACCAATATATTTCAACATACCCCCCCCAACAAAATAGTTTTGAAGATAAACCTTTTACTCTAATAATCTTTAAAACCTTCTTGTCAAGTGCTTTTGGAGCGCATTTTTATGGGATAAGTGCGGTTGTTTCGGAAAATCCAAACATTAAATTAAAATTTTGTACCGCAACACCACTTGCCCCTCGAATCAAGTTATCTTCGGAGGCAAGAGCCACAATATAATCTTCACAAGCCTGATAATTTAAGTCGACATAATTTGTACCAAAGGCATCCTTCGATGCGGGTAAGTGGTTCACCACTCTTATAAAAGGTTTATTTTTATAAAACATAGAAACCAAATCATAAAGTTCAGAAGATGTAGTTTTCCGTTTACTTTTCATATAAATAGTGGAAAAAATGCCCCTATCCATAGGAATAAGATGCGGAACGAACATAATTTTAACTTTGTCCCCCGCAATTTTGCTCAACGCTTGCTCCATCTCGGGTGCATGCCTATGTTTTCCAACCTGATAAGCACTTACACTCTCATTACATTCGGGAAAATGTGTATGCTGCTTAGGGTTTCTGCCGGCCCCCGAAACCCCACTTTTACTATCAACAATAATTTCATCCGAGCTAATCAGTTTTTCGTGCAACAAAGGGGCTAATGCAAGAATTGCAGTTTGTGGAAAACAACCAGGGTTTGCAAGCAACCTACATCCTTTGATTTGATCCGCATTAAATTCAGGAAGACCGTAAACCGCGTGACTCAAACCTTCTTGGTCCCTATGGTCTGCCCCGTACCATTTTTTATAAATCTCTAAATCCTTCAATCGATAATCTGCTGAAAGATCTATGACTCGAATGCCTGCATCCAGCAATTTTGGAATAACATCCATACTTGCACCGTGGGGAAGACAACTGAAAACGCATTGCACTTGCTTTTGCTTTAAGGATTTTAAATCTAACTCTTCACACTGTATTTCAAGCCGCTTAACCAGTGAAGGGTGAAGGGAAGCAATAAAAGGGGTACCTTCTTGCCTAGAAATGCAAGCAGCAATTTTAGCCTGAGGGTGTTTTAATAAAATTTTGATAACTTCAAGAGCTGTATAGCCAGAGGCCCCTAGAACCGCGACATTAATCATGTTATGCTTCCCTTTTCTTCTTTCACCAACTGTAGGCCTTAAATGGACACTATCCAAAGCTTATACCAGTCTATTCGAAATGGATCAACAACACCGTCTTTGATATTGGAGAAATACCTTGAAAGAATTAAGCGCATAGACCCGCTAATCAGCGCATGGGAATACCTCGATCCTAAGCAAGCCCGAATCGATGCTCAAATTGCAGAGAAGGAATTAAACTCCGGTTTAGACCGAGGAAAATTACACGGGATTCCATTTGGTATTAAAGATATTATTGATGTTAACGACTGGCCAACAAAAGCCGGGTGTATGTCTTGGAACCGATCTTTCGCCAGAAAAGACGCAACCATAATAAATCGACTAAGAAAAGCAGGCGTTATACTTGTGGGTAAAACGGTAACCACTGCCTACGCAAGTTTTGACCCGCCATCCACCCGAAACCCTTGGGATCTAAATCGGACCCCGGGGGGCTCCAGTAGTGGTTCTGCAGCAAGTGTAGCTTGTGGCATGATTCCCGCAGCTTTAGGCACCCAAACTGGCGGGTCCATCACCAGACCTGCAAGTTATTGTGGCGTAGCATCAATTAAACCAACCTTTGGCTGGATTTCTCTTGATGGTGTTTTACCCCTAGCCCATTCGATGGATCATATGGGAATGATGGCAAAGACTGTAGAAGACTTGGAAATCATTTGGAAAGAAATACACACACCCTCTAGAAACACACAAGATTCAGAAGCAAAACCAGCCATTGCTGTATTGAAATCTTTTTTTTGGAAAAAAGCATCCTCAGAAATTAAACTGATGATGGAGGAAACCGTTAGCAAGCTTGAAAAATCAGGGGCAAAAATCTCATACCTCGAACTTCCAGATAGTTTCGAAAATACAATTAAAGATCACCGAATAATTATGGCTTATGAAGCATTTAAAATTCACGAATACTGGTTCAGAAGAAGGCCAGAAGATTACCCCTCTAAGATAACCTCTTTAATTCGGGAAGGGTCTTCTATCGACCTAGATGATTACAATTCTTGCAAGGAACGACAAATATACTGGAATGATTATCTTGAAAAAAAAATGATTGGGTTCAACTGCTTTTTGGTCCCTGCAACAACTAGTGTCGCACCAACTGCTGAAACTACAGGCGACCCAGCATTTAACTCACCTTGGAGTTTTATTGGCCTGCCTGCTTTGTCACTACCTTGCCAGCTTTCCCAATCTGGTCTACCACTTTCAATTCAACTTATTTCGCAAGCGAATTCTGAAGCAGAATTATTCCTTTTGGGCAAATGGTGCGAGAAACAAATTAATTATTTGTATCGTTGGCCAGACGGAATCAATAAAATAATCTCCTCAGACTACTTTTAAAGGAATGTCAAATGTCATCGTTTTGGATGTTCGTGATTAATGATTGGATTTTTGCAATACCAATGATTTGCTTGTCGATTGGAGGCATTGCATTAATAACTTGGAGAGTTTTGCTCAACAAAGGACTTCTGTATGAAACTGACCAACTTCTCGAAAAGCTGAAAATCATTTTAATTCGAGATGGAGCCAAAGCAGCTATTGATTCTACGAACGATCAAAAAGATTGGCTGACAAACCTACTATTTTCATCAGGAATTAAAGGGCTTACAAAGGGCCTGCCTGCCTCGAGAAAAGAACTTAACAACTCGGTTGAATTTGAAATTATTCCTAGGCTTAATTATCTCCTTCCAACTATGCTTGCAATTGCTAAAATTGCTACAATGGTTGGCCTCCTTGGTACCGTGGTCAGTATGATTGGAACCTTCAATAAGATACAAGAAGCCCAAGGCGGAGTTTCCGAACAAGCAGGTTCCATTGGATTAGCCTTGTATGCAACAGCATTAGGCTTGGTTACTGCAATTCCACTTGTATTTGCTCATGTCCTTTTTAAAGCACAAATCAGCGATTATGAAATCCGGATTAAGCGAGCTTGCCAAAACTTCCTTGAAATGGCTTCAGCTTTAAAAACACCACTTAAACCCTAATAAAACTATGCTGCCCAATGCAAAATATTATGATGTTTGGATTCTGAAAGCTAATCAAGTTATCAGAGAGGTCCCCATTGATACCGTTTTAGGGTGGACTAATGAAAGGCGGTTGGTTGCAAAAGATAAAATAAGACCAGCGGGCACATCAGATTGGTTTGAAGTTGGGGAACTGACTTCGTTTTCAACACCTGAAAATCAAATATCCAGCAATGAAACCATAGTTTTTGATTGTCCCCCGAGTTCAACTATTTCAAAGTATCAAGAAGTTGATGATGATATTGATATGATACCTTTAATTGATGTAAGTCTTGTCCTTCTAGTTTATTTTCTAATGAGTACATCATCTCTTGGTTCAGGAACTAGCACTAAACTGCCTGTAGCTGAATTTGCAAGCGTGCAAGAAATTAAAGGCCAAGTGTGGATTGAAATCGAAAACAAAAACAACTTGCTGATTTTCAAAACTGGTTTTGCAGATAAAAAAAAGGCTCCACCTTCAGAGTTTAACACACAAGAAAACCTAATTAGTTACCTTGAATTAGAAATTAGAAAAGGGCAAGGTAATCGTGAGGTTACGATCTATGCCCCAGGAGAAATAACAGCGGGAATCATAAGAAACTTAACAACCCTGATTGAAAAAACTTTGGGTGAAAAAGAGATTTCAAAAATTCATCTGGGGGTCACAGGAAAAAAATGAGCAAATGGATTCTCAAAAACACAACCTTAGGTGCAATCGCAATTACTCTCGAATCACCTGAAATACAAGAACTTATTGCATCTGGAAATCTTACCGCCGATGATGAAATTCGCAAGGAAACTGAAAGCGAATGGAAAACCCCTTTAGATTATTTGGAATTTGAAGAAGCTTATAACAACATTAAGATAAAGCAGGCCGAAGACGATAAGATTGATATGAACGCCTTGATCGATGTCTGCTTGGTGCTTCTGGTATTTTTTATTTTACTAACCAGTTATTCGAAATTAGTTCAGCACTTAGAAGCTGCAAAGACTAATAAAGATTCAAGAATTCCATCCATAACGACTGCCCAAGCAGATCAAAAAACTAAAGTAGTGATAAAAATCGAAGGGTCAAAAACAATTTTTTTAATAAATAACCAAATCGTCGAATTGCAAAATCTTACTGCAAACCTAAAAGCCTCCGCAAATAAACTTAAAAGCAAAGATCTGATTTTATATTACAGTGATGATGTTCCTTATCAGGCGGTCATTGCAATCCAAGATGCAGCACGGGGAGCAGATTTCCAGCAAATCCTTCAAGCTCAGGAAAAATAAGCTCTATTTCTTTTTGAAGGTTATTTCCGCTTTAGTGGGTTCATACTTCCCATCAATTTTATTGATAGAAAAACGAGTTTCTTGAATTTCATCTTCCTTAACTCCTTGTAAAGCAGTTTTTTCAAGTTTGTTAAGTTTTTGCTCAACGGAAACTGGCATCAAAACAACAAACACTTGAATTTTTAATTGCAAACCTAATGCCCTACTTAAATTAGCCACCGACAGTGTCTTATCATCAACCCAAAAAATATCGCTTACCGAAGATAAATCAAGTTCCATTGTTACGATCGGTTTCATACTTAGGTTTGAAATCACAAGAAATTTATCTGGCTTTTCGGGATCGGGAAAAGCAATCCGGGCATTCAAGTCGATCAATTGTGATAGGTAATCTGTTCCGTTCATTGTGCTAAAAATCATTATCCAGCGGAGCATTCGTTCACCCCTACCATCGCCCACACCCGTTCCTTTTACATTTCCAACACCGTTAAGGGAATCTATCATTTTACCTTTTAAATTTTGCCCCAAGCGCGATAATTCTTGCGCTTTAGAATTAGCATCATCAACCAATGATTTATTAGATGATTTTTCAACTTGAATTTTATCTTTTGGGTTAGGGTCAAGCTTAGAAGGAAACTCAGGAATTACATTAGGTTCAGAAGATTTAGCTTTTGGAAAAACCTTAATACTATCTTCATTTGAAGTTGCATCAGGATTTCCCATAGATGAACTACCCCCTACTTTTATTGAAGACACACCCATCCTACGATTTACATCACCCATAATGGCTTTTTTTATGCCATCCCACCCAAGTAGTAGAATAAAAGCGGCTAAGGTAAAATGAACTATTAATGAAATAAAAAATGAAGTGTATGACTCATAATTTGGGGAATACTTATGCCAAAAGTTTCGTTTATCTACAACATTTTTCATATTTTCCCTTTCATAATTTAGAGGAATAACTTTTTAATCTACCTGAAATAAAATAATTATCATCAATGATTTCAGATAAAAAGCTAGACAACTTATGCCGGCTTACCATTTCGAGAATCCCGCAACCTCCTATCGGAGACTTGGCATCAGTGCCTCCAATAAGAAATGAACCAATAAAAACTTGAACTTCATCGATTTGTTGAGCATCAAAGAAATAGCCTAAAGTACTACCACCACCTTCAACTAAAAGGTTTTGTATTCCTTTTTTTCCTAAGGCAAGAAGAATTTCTTCAACGATTTCTTTAGGTTCTTTTGCTATTATTTCCAAGATCTCCACCCCAAAATCTATTAACTTTTTTTTCAAAACACCAGATGTTTCTTTGCTGAGGACTATCAATGTAGAAAATGTTTTTGCAGTTTGTACTATTTTTGAAGTTAGACTTATTCGTCCGTATGGGTCAATTACTATTCGAAGTTGTTTTCTAATTCCGTCAGGGCGTGCGTTAAGCATTGGATCATCTTTTTCAACGGTACCAACCCCCACGAGAATTGCATCCATCCTTCTTCGCAAATCGTGTACCTTGGTGCGAGATTTTTCATTACTAATCCACTTTGATTCACCAGATTTCGTTGCGATTTTCCCATCTAAACTCATAGCCCATTTTGCAATTACAAATGGTTTTGACTGGACTACATATTTAATAAACGCTGCATTTAAAGTTTCTGCTTTTTCTTTTTCAATGCCAAGTTCAACTATAATTCCGTGGGATTGTAAATGCGCAATACCTTTACCCGAGACAAGCGGGTTTGGGTCACACATTGCAACTACAACTTTAGCAATACCGGATTGAATTATTGAATCAGAGCAGGGTGGTGTTTTTCCAAAATGGCAACAAGGTTCAAGTGAAACATATAAGGTGCTGCCTTTCGATTCTGCACCTGCTTGTTTTAAAGCAAAGATCTCGGCGTGAGGGCCACCATATTCTTGGTGCCAACCTAGACCAACGACTATTCCATTTTTTACAAGTACCGCACCTACCATTGGATTTGGTTCGACCCGACCTAACCCACGCTTTGCTAGTTCAAGTACCATACTCATCCATTTTTGCGATTCTTCCAAGTTCATACCTACCTTTTTCAAATTTATTGCTATCAAATACAATAAATTTTGTACTTCTTTAAACGCACAATACTTTTCAAGTATTGTAAGGTATTATGAAGGATATCTTAATGAAATTTGCAGTTTAACCCCTTGGAATTATTTTCACTTGAGAAACCTACGCCTTACGATAAGTTACGATGGGACGGATTTTGTGGGTTGGCAAACACAGCCCGGATTTAGAACGGTGCAAGAGACCATCCAAAAATCTATCGAAAAAATTACTAACCAGAATATCACTTTGTACGCTAGTGGCAGAACAGATACCGGTGTTCACGCGATAGCACAGGTAGCTAATTTTAGAGTTGATACATCCATTTCAGAAGCAAAATTACTTACTAGCCTTAATGCTCTTTTGCCCGAAGATATTTCAATTAGTGAAATAATTGAAGTTCCCTATGATTTTCATTCGGTCAAAGATGCTATAAAGAAGCATTATCGATATGTTATTAAACAATCAGTAATTCCCGACCCTTTATACAGGAGATATTCCTATAGGGTTAAATATGAACTAGATCATCAAAAAATGCATAATGCTTCTCAATATCTCATAGGAACCCACGATTTTCAATGCTTTGAATCAGAATGGCCAAACCGACTTAATAGCATTAGAACTATTTACCGAGCCTCGATTAATAGAATGGGACCTTGGATCTGGTTTAATATTGAAGGGAATGGGTTTCTTTACAATATGGTTCGTTCCATTGCAGGGACCTTGATTGAGATAGGAAGAGGAACTTGGCCGGAAGATAAAATACCCGAACTTATTCGGTTAAAGGAAAGGAAATTAGCAGGTCCTACAGCACCAGCTAACGGACTTTTTCTTGTAAAAGTTTCCTACGAAGACACAATCCTATGAAAACCTCACACCAGTTCCCCGATAAAATAACCATCACGCCTTTGCAAAAGCCCTTTGTAAAAGAATGTATTTTGCCAGGGTCTAAAAGTATTACTAATCGTGCATTAATAATAGCAGCACTTAATTCGGGATCTAACCTGACAAAACTTAGAGGGGTTTTACAAAGCGAAGACACAGAAATTATGATCGATTGCCTAGGAAAATTAGGATTTCATATTTTCACTAATTGGGATGACTGTTACGCCGAGATTAAATCACCAAACCCACCAGGCCAAATTCCTTTTCCTAACGCTGATTTATTCACTGGTAATTCTGGTACTTCAATGCGCTTCCTAACCGCTTTAGTTGCTTTAGGTAATGGCTCCTTCCGACTCGATGGCATTAAACGAATGCGCGAACGACCCATCAATGATCTCCTTAAAGCTTTAAACAACCTTAACATTAATGCTACCAGTGAAACAAGCAATGGTTGCCCGCCAGTAATAGTAAAAACTAATGGATGGTATGGCGGAATAGGACACATAAGTTCAGAAATGAGCAGCCAATTTATTAGTGGAATCTTGATGGCTGCACCTTTTGCTCTTGGAGATACGACCCTTCATCTTAAAGGAAAAATCGTTTCTCAACCTTACATTGATATCACTTTAACAATGCTTGAAGATTGGGGATTAAAGGTTACCAAAATTTCAGAACGAGAATTTTTTGTAAAAGGAAATCAAACAGGAAACAGGTTTGATTTTCAGGTGGAACCAGATGCTTCTGCAGCTAGTTATTTTTATGCCGCAGCCGCTATTACCGGTGGAACCGTAACAACACCCGGGTTGGGATACAACTCTTTACAAGGAGATATCAACTTTGTGCAAGCACTTGAAAAAATGGGAGCAATAATCCATCAAGAATCAAATTCCACTACTGTTCAAGGGTTAGAATTGCGTGGAATCGATATCGATATGAATGCCATAAGCGACACCGTTATGACACTTGCAGTGGTGGCCTGCTTTGCCAAGGGCAAAACACGGATTACGAATATTGGCCACATCAGGCATAAAGAGACAGATCGCATTAGTGCACTAGCAAACGAACTCAAAAAAATTGGTGCCCTAGTAGAAGAATTCCCAGACAGTATTATTATTCATCCTAACCAATTAAATGGAGCGGAAATTGAAACCTACAACGATCACAGAATGGCAATGTGCTTTGCCATCGCTGGATTAAAAGTACCCGGGATCACTTTACTAAATCCATCTTGCGTTTCTAAGACATACCCTAAATTTTTTGATGATCTTTCGAAATTAAACTAAACATAGGTAGATTACCTTATGCCCTTAATCTTTTTCGTTCTGTTTCTGCTGTCCCTAGTTGCCCCAATTCAAGCTTTTGCTGATACACCAATTGAAAGCAGAAACTCGAACAGTACAAAACTTGATTTTTTTATTGCCTTTGAAACTAAAGGTACTATTTCAAAACAAAAAGAGTGGTTAATTCAGGAATCGATTTCAAACAGGATCAAAGAAGATTTAAGGGAACTAATAAGCCTTCGCGAATTTAAAGTACTTGATTATAGAAAATTAAAGATCGCATTAAGCAAAACAACGGAGAATAAATCTGCAACACTTTTGATCACCACAAAAGCAGATATTTTTTTAATTCAACTAAATCTTAAAGACTCTGAATTTAATCACACTTACCCAGAGCAAGAAACTACTTGTTCAACTAAAGAGGAAATATTCGGCAAATCTGTTGAATTGTTGAGGGATTGCCTTGGAATTAGGGCACAAATCACAAAAAAAATCAAAGAAGAATTATATGAACTAACAATAGATAAAAAAACGAATAATTCCGTCTTATTACCAAAGAAAGGCGATTACTTCCAAATTTTCAAAAAAACTCCATCAGAAAAAAATGAGAATATTTATAAATGGACCGCTTTACAAATTACAGAAGTAATTCAAACTAAAGAACAAAAAACATTTTTACATTGTAAGCTTTACAGCGCAATTCAATTACCGGATCTTGTTGGATTAGTGGTTACAAAAATTCCTAATCAACTAATAGACATTCGATTTAAAGTGACGCCAATAAGTAGTTCCTCGGAAATGAAAGATATTGGCAATTACTTTCCGCTTGAAGTAGTAATAAGACAATCTGCAAAAAACACTTCTATAAAAAGAAGCTTAATTTCAAAAACGAATAATGTAGGATTATTTTTGGCACCAGAAAACAGCACACCTATTTTTTATGGAATTGCCTTCGTTGAAATTTTAAAAAATAGCATTACTATCGCTGAGATACCCTATTTTAAAACCCAAGCAGAAATTACAAATATTCCTTTAAAGCTAGAACCAGAAAAACCCTATGAAACTCAAATTTTTATTTGGCTAAACCTTGTGGATGATCAAATTCGATTTATGGCAACACTTTTCAAAGAATTGGAAAAACCTTATTTTAAAGAAGAAGAATTAGAAAAAAGGATTGAAAAGACAACAAGTTTTTTTAAATTCACATCAGAAAAGACAAAAATAATTGCCAACTCCTTTAATGATTTAAAATTAAAATGGCCTGATATAACTGAGGACTTAGATTTTAAACTGGGCGAAAAAAAAATGTCTGCCTTATTTGCAACCATCGATCAACTTAATAACTACCAAAATCAACTTTCTAAAATACAATCAGATAAAAATTCACCTCAACGGAAATTACTTGAGTACAAATTTAATGAAGCCAAGCGAATGGCAGGAGAAGGTGATTTTCCTTCAGCAATCTCGTTACTTGAATCTATTTTTCAGCAAATGCCGGAAGTTGAAACTGAACTAAAGCAATATAAGAATTTATGGCAAAACAAATCAGAAAGCACAATAGGCGCGAGAAGATTCCTTTACGAATCACTTCCAAATCTTACACCAAATTCTCTTTTGAAAAATAGTGATAAACTTACTGAAAGCATTGATGCTTGTATCAAAGATTCTGATACAGCGGGTCTTTTAAAGTACCAAAAACAATCAAAAGACTTATATTTACAACTTGATTCCACACAGAATGATCCAGAAAAATCTGGGTTATCAGCTCAAGACTCATTAAAATTAATTTCTCTTCTTGAAGAACTAAACAAAAGAGTTAAGATTTTTTTTGAGACTCTAAAAACTAAGCTCTAAAGTATTCGTAGTATTGTAATAATTACGAACAACTTTAGGATTTTACGCAGGGAGCATCTTGAACCACTTTGATACTTCTCGCATTTTAATTATTAAACCCAGTGCCATTGGCGATATTGCCAATAGTTTACCTTTTCTTCGAGGTATTAAAGCTAAATATCCAAATGCAAAGATTGGTTGGCTTGTAAATAAATCTTATGAATCCATTCTTAACAATCACCCAGACCTTGATCAGGTATTTTCTTTTGATCGTAGTATGTGGAAAAAAAACTGGAGAAAGTCTTTCACATCCTTATGGAAACTAGTCCAACAGCTTCGGGCATTTAAACCAACTCTGGCTGTTGATTTGCAATGCCTACTTCGAACAGGAATTCTTACACGCCTAAGTGGTGCACCAATTCGGATTGGTCTTGAAGATTGCAGGGAAGGCTCAAGATTTTTCTACACCCATCTAATTAAATACCCAGAAAAAGATATGCACGCTGTTTCCAGATATTGGGAAGCTGCAAAATTTCTAGGCTGCGATTTTCATATTCCCAATGCATCTTTCCCAGAAGATAAATTAGAATCAGACTCTATTTTTCATTTAATTTCAAATTTTCCCAGACCTTGGATTGGCTGCTGTCCAGGTGCAAGGTGGTTAACAAAGCAATGGCCTTCTGGTTATTACGCAAAAGTTTTAACTAAAGCACGGTCAGAAACATCTGGCAGTATAATTCTTTTTGGTGGCAATGATGACCAAGAAAATGCTTCTAAAATAATTAATCATCTTCCAGAAGATACACCGTTTATAAATCTTGTTGGAAAAACTTCGCTCCGCGGACTTATTGCAGTTATTTCTAAAATGGATTTTATTTTTTCCAACGATACAGGACCATTGCATATTGCAATAGCACAGAAAAAAACAATTATTTCTCCTTTTCTTTGTACTAAAGTTAAATGGAACGGGCCTTTTGGACAATTTCATAATGCAGTTGAAACTTCGGTACATTGCAAAGGCAGTTACCTTAAAACTTGCCCTAAAATGATCTGCCTTGACGAACTGACTCCCGAAAAACTTTATCCAGTGGTAGAAAGTGTGATCGGCTTATGGAAATCAAACCAAATTTAATTCTTGGCAGTTCCTCAGCTTCTAGAATTGAAGTTCTAAAGCGACTTTCCCCTGATTTTAAAATCATAAAACCTGATATTGACGAACCTACTTCGGGGTTTTCCTGCGCAAGGGAACAAGTTGCGATTACCTCTTGGCTAAAAGCATCTGAGGTTTCAAAACAAGTGATTGATGGCATTATCATTGCAGCTGATACCATAGGGTGGCTCGATGGAAAACCCTTGCTTAAACCCCTTGACCGGAATGACGCTAAGGCAATGATTTCTGCAATGTCGGGTAGGACACACGAACTTTGGACAGGCGTGATTCTTTGGCACCAACCTTCCAATTTACAACTTTGCTGGCAAGAACAATCCATTGTTTTATTTAAAAAAGTAACTGTGGAAGAAGTTGAAATTTATTTAAACACCCGATCTTGGAAGGCCCATTCGGGGGCCTACGCTATTGAGGAAAAAGATGATCCTTGGGTCCAAATAACAGAGGGAAGTATCACCAATGTGATCGGTTTACCTCTCGAAAGCTTAGCTAGAAACCTTAAAAACATGCAAAAAATGCTAAGAACTCTCGACATTTAATTTGGCACCATCTTTTCTAAGGTTAACCCTTGGAAATTGCAGACTTGTACCGTAAAAAGTTAAGAGACTGTATTCGCATTGTTAAAGGAAGGCACTTATTATTATGATCACAAAACTCGCCTTAGAAGATGGCACTGTTTTTACAGGAATTGGTTTTGGGGCCCAAGTAGAATCTGTCGGCGAAGTTGTATTTAACACCAATATGACGGGCTACCAAGAAGTTATCACGGATCCCTCTTATAAAGGCCAGATCGTGGCTATGACATACCCACATATGGGAAACACTGGGATTAATCACGATGATGTTGAATCAAATTCCCCCCAAGTAGAAGGTTTTATCGTACGAGAATTAACAAACCTTCCTAGTAATTATAGGTCTGAAATTAACTTAAACGATTACTTAAAAAAGGCTGGAATAGGTGGAATTGGGGGAATTGATACCCGAGCTTTAGTTAGAAAATTGCGTATTCGGGGTGCAATGAGGGGGGTTCTTTCAAGCCTTGATCTGGATGATAAAAAGTTAGTTCAAAAGGCAATTTCAAGCCCTTCAATGGTAGGTGCCGATTTAGCTCATGTAGTTATGCCCAAATTAATATCAACTTGGAAAGAGGGCTTTACCAATTCCTTAGTCACCTATTTCCCTAGCACTAAACCGACGCACCACGTGGTCGCCTTAGATTATGGAATGAAGCAAAATATTTTAAGGTGCCTAGTGCAAATTGGTTGTAAGGTTACGGTTCTGCCAGGAAATTGTAAGTCACAAGATGTTCTAGACCAAAACCCTGATGGGATTTTTCTTTCAAATGGCCCCGGAGACCCAGGTGCTGTTACTTATGCTCACCGCACAATAGCTGAACTCATGGCAAAAAAGCCAATTTTCGGCATCTGCCTAGGACACCAACTATTAGCCCATGCCTGTGGCGCTAAAACATTTAAACTAAAGTTTGGGCATCGAGGATCTAACCAACCGGTGTTAAACCTTATCACTAAAAAAGTTGAAATTACTTCTCAAAACCACGGGTTCGCAGTTGACATTGATACCCTCCCCAAAGAACTTGAACCCACCCATATCAACTTGAATGACCATACACTAGAAGGAATGAAGCATAAAACCCTTCCGGTCATGAGCGTTCAGTATCATCCTGAATCTTCTGCAGGGCCACACGATAGCAGCTATTTATTTAATTCCTTTCGTGATATGATGGGATAGTTAAAATCCCTAGAAGATAATCAAAACGGGGTGATTCGTGTATTTTTTTCTTTCAGTTGCTTATTTGTTATTCTTATCTAAACTTTTTGCAGCGCCAATTGAACCCGAGCAAAACACTTTCAAAGGCGGAAACAAAGCAGAGGTCGCAAATAACAAGTACGACAAGCGCGAGCAGGGCACTTTCCAAGTCGGAAATAAACCAGAGCCTAAATCTACGCCCGAAATGTACCACCTTAAAAAATCTGACCTGAATTATAAATTAACACCAAAACTACAACTCCCTATTTCTAATGTAGACGTTTTCGTACTTACTTTTCCGTCACTAATTGAAACACCTTACGCAGAAAACAATACCGTCTACGCGGAATATTATGTTCCAAAAAACCTTAAAATCTTTCCTGCAACCGTAGTACTTGATATCACGGGGGGCGACCAATCTCTATCTCGAACCATCTCTTCCTATTTAGCCTCAAGAGGCATAGGGGCTCTTTTTGTCCAAATGGCCTATTATGGCCCCAGAAGACCGCCGGGGAGCAAGGTTCGACTTCTATCCCCAGACATCAAGCACACTACCAAAGCAATCCAGCAAACTGTTTTGGATATTCGCTGTGCAACCGCTTGGCTTGAACAACGAGAAAATGTTGATAAAGCTAGAATTGGGATAACAGGTACCAGTTTAGGAAGTATGATCGGGGCTCTTAGCGCTGAAATGGAACCTAGTGTAACCAAGGTTGTTGTTCTTTTAGGAGGCGGAGGTTTAATAGAAGGATATTACGATCACCCACAAGCATTACTTTTACGCAAGGGCTTTGAATTATTTGGAGGAACAAAAAAACAACTTGTCAACCTTCTTGCACCAATTGACCCCCTTACTTACGCCGAAAACCTTAAAGAAAAGCAGTTATTACAAATTGCGGGCAAGAATGATGAAATAGTTCCCCCAAGTATGGCCAAGGCACTTTGGGAAAAGAGTGGAAAACAACAAATTCAATGGTATGACTGCGGCCACTACACCGCAGCATTTTACTTTTTTGATGCTTTAAACTTGATAGCGAATCATTTGAAGAAATAGCAATACCCGCCATAATCTTTGAGGGGTAATAAAAGAAAATCTTATTTTAATTAACTCGTCGCATATATTTCTTTCGATCGTTTTCCCGGAGGTAAATCTTTCTAAGGCGAATGGCCTTAGGTGTGATTTCCACCAACTCATCATCCTCAATATATTCGAGAGCAAGTTCTAAGCTTAAAAGGCGAGGTGGTTTAATGATGGAGGTTCCATCAGACCCAGAAGCACGCATGTTGGTAAGTTTTTTCTCTCTGCAAATATTAACAGGGAGATCATTATCCCTGCAATGTTCACCAAGAATTTGGCCTGCATAAACTTCGACCCCCACGGGGACAAACAAAATGCCCCGCTCTTGAATCGTATCAACAGCGTAAGCAGTAGATCGCCCAGAATCAGTAGAAATAAGTACACCATTTTGTCTTTTAGGAACCCCGCCTTTTACAGGTTGGTAGTCGTAAAAGTTATGATGCACAATTGCCTCGCCACTTGTTGAGGTCATCAGGCGACTTCTCAAACCAATAAGGCCTCGTGCAGGAATAAGGAATTCCATATGGGTCAGTGCCCCACGGCCATCCATTTTAAGGCATTCTCCACGGCGATTTCCGACAAGTTCCATAACAGGCCCAACCGAAGATGGCGGGGTTTCAATTACGAGAAACTCAACGGGTTCTAATTCTACGCCATTTTCCATTTTGGTGATAACTCGGGGTTTACCCACAGATAACTCAAACCCTTCTCGTCTCATATTTTCAAGAAGAATCGAAAGATGTAATAAACCCCGCCCCGATACATGAAACTCATCTTTTTTTAAATCGTCGGCCACTACCTTCAAAGCAACATTGGATTCAAGTTCCTTGAAAAGTCTTTCTCGTAACTGCCTACTAGTTACATAGGTACCTTCTTGCCCTACAAAAGGAGAGTCATTAATTCTAAAAACCATACTAAGGGTAGGTTCATCGACGGTGATAATTGGTAATGCGACGGGATTTTCAAGGCTAGCAATAGTGTCACCAATATCGATATCTTCAAGCCCAACCACAGCACAAATATCACCAGCACTTGCTTCAGTAGTTTCAACCCGGCCAAGGCGATCAAAGGTAAACAACTGAGTGATGGTGTCCTCAATCCTTGTGCCATTAGTTTTCATATGAGAAATCCGTTGGCCCTTCCTTAGAGTACCAGCAAAAATCTTTCCGATAGCAATTCTACCTGTAAATTCGCTGTAATCGAGAGTGACCACAAGCATTTGCAAAGGTGCTTTAACATCAACATCGGGTGCAGGAACATCTTTTAAAATTGCAGCAAGCAGCGGTTTAAAATCCGTGGCAGGAATCGTCATATCCGTGGTGGAGATTCCTTCACGACCGGAAGCATAAATGGTAGTAAAATCCAACGCTTTTTCATCTGCATCAAGTTCTACAAAAAGATCAAAAACGCCATTGAGAACTTCATCAATTCTAGCATCGGGACGGTCGATTTTATTAATAACCACGATAGGTCTTAAACCACACTCGAAAGCTTTGCGTAACACAAAGCGAGTTTGGGGCATCACGCCTTCCGCAGCATCAACAAGCAGCAATACGCCGTCCGCCATTTTCAATACCCGCTCGACCTCGCCACCGAAGTCGGCATGCCCAGGCGTATCAATAATGTTGATTTTGGTGTCACCAACCCTAAGCGCAATATTTTTAGCAAGAATTGTAATGCCACGCTCTTTTTCCAAATCGTTCGAATCTAAGATGCGCTCGCCACGAAGTTCATTTTCGCGGAACATTCCCGACTGCCTGAGCATCTGATCAACTAAAGTGGTTTTACCATGATCAACGTGGGCAATAATTGCAACATTTCTAATATCATTACGAAGCATTTCACATTTTCCATTCTTAAGTTCTTTGCCACCTGCAACATCAAAATGGAATTATATGTATTATGTCATTGAACTGCCCCCCCAATGCTGTTTAGATAAGATGAATTTTATATAAATGCGAAGAAAGGATGTTTATAAACTACGAGAAATATGAGGTTTTGATGAAGCTTTTAATAATTCGGCATGCGGACGCAGAAGATGCGGACGGCATTAAAATTCGTTCAGACTACGACCGACCCTTGAGTGAAAAAGGCAAAAAACAAGCCAATAGACTCAAAAACAGCTTGAAAAGTGCCTCTTTAATACCACAACTTGTTCTGTCCAGTCCTCTGGTTAGAACTTGTCAAACCTCCGAATTGGTTTTTCCTGACCTTTTTAAACAAGAAGAATCCTACTTTGAACATCCACTCCTTAAACCTGGAGCCAATCCCGAAGATATTTGCAAGATTATTAAAGAATTTAATTCAAATTTTTTAGCAATTGTTGGTCATATGCCAGATGTGGCGATTTTTGTTTGCTGGCTAATCGGTGGAAATAGCAACAATTTAGAAATGGAAAAATGTGGGGCAGCTCTTCTTGAGATTAGTGGATTCCCAAAGCAAGGTAACGCTATTTTGCGTTGGTTAGTTGGCCCACAATGGAAAATAAGAAAATGATTTTTGCTGTTTGCAACTAGCAACTAAATGTTTTTAGCTTTTCAAAAATGTATTTGACCTTACCTTGATCGATTACACTTCGTGCCATTTCTACACCTTCAAGTACATTGGAAACTTTGCCAGCTGCCAAAAGAGCCAAAGCTGAATTAGCAAGAACGACTTCCCTTGCGGGTATAAATTTACCATCAAAGATTTGTTGAATAATGCCAGCACTTTCTTTAATTGAATCAACTTTTATCTCATTCAATGACACTTTTTCTAATCCAAAATCAGTTTGAACCAAAGTTTTTGAAGTAATCGAACCATTTTTAATCAACCGTATTTCGTTAGGTGCGTCTAATACAACTTCATCTAGTTTATTTCCTCCACAAACCACAATTCCTTCTTTTCCCATTTGCAACAAGGCATTAGCGAAAAGGTCAAGGAAATCAAATCGGCTAACGCCGAGGAGGTGAGTTTTAGCGCCTCCCGGGTTAACCAAAGGGCCAATTTGATTAAATATCGTGCGAAAGCCAAGCGTTTTCCGAATCGGAGCTAAGTTCTTTAAAAATGGGTAATACTGAGGGGCAAAACAAAAGCAAATGCCCACTTCCTTTAATGCTTTTTCAGAAACTTCAGGTGAAAAATCTATCGAAATACCCAAATACTGCAGCACATCCGAACTTCCAGAATTACTAGTAGAAGAACGATTTCCGTGCTTAATCACGGGAACTCCACAAGCTGCAATAATAAAGGCGACGGTTGTAGAAATATTAAAAGAAGAAGAATAGTCCCCACCTGTACCACAGGTATCAAAAGCATAAGAATGAGGGTAAGAAGGAAGCTTTTGTCCTCTTTTAAGGACTTGCAAAGCAGCCTTAGCAAGAAAGTCAGGATTATCAGGAAAAGCAGCCAAAGCTGTAAGAAAAGCAGCAGCCTGAATATCGTTTAATTTTCCATCTAAAAGGTCTTCAAAAAGAACAATTCCTAGAGAAATATCAAAGGATTTTGCCTCAAAAAGATTTTTAAAAAACGAATTTTGAATATTTTCTGCCAAATTAACCTCAAAAATAAATGGGTAGTAACTAATATAAGGATGTTTTTGGGTTGGACAAAAGCTGAAAATTGACAATTTAGCCTTGTATTTTAAAATTAGTACATTACATATACTAATGTATATTGTACTAAAGTTCAGTATAAGGAGTTTTTAATGTCTTCCGAGCCAGATCGACTTACCCAACGACAAAAAGAAATTTACCAGTTTATTAAAGAAAAAATCGAAAGGAGAGGCTATGGCCCGACAGTTCGGGAAATAGGCATTAACTTTGGAATAAAATCCCCTAACGGGGTGATGTGCCATCTAAAAGCCTTAGAAAAAAAAAGGTTTATTTTACGCGAAGGGTTTTCTGCAAGAGCTATAAGCCTTCTTCATAACAATAATAACAAAAAAGGCCTTCCATTGATGGGGCTTGTTGCTGCAGGTTCCCCGATTCAAGCCATTCCACAAGATGAAACCTTTGACCTGGAAGCTATGTTCGCGGGTGAAAATAATTTTGTTTTACAGGTTCGTGGCTATTCTATGATTGAAGATCACATTCAAGATGGCGACTTCATTGTTGTAAAAAAACAAGAAACTGCAATTAATGGCGAGCGAGTAGTTGCAATGATAGATCACGAAGTAACCTTGAAGCGATTTTTTTCAGATCGAGGTCAAATCCGACTTGAGCCCTGCAATAGTTCGATGAACCCTATTATTATTCAAACGGGAAGTGATGCAAAAATATTAGGTATTCTTGCAGGTGTTCTTAGAAAATGTTAACCGAATCGGACTAAATAGCTGGTCTTGAATACCAAGCAATTAGTTTTTCTGTTTCATTTCTTTGCCCAAGAATATTGAACCCATATCGTTGACGGATTCCTCCCAAAATTTTGTTAAAGCCAAAATGATCATCCACTAGGGAAATAGCACGCTGTATTTTAACAACCATAGGTTCAGAATCAGATTGAGACAAAGCCGCCCAAATTATTATGGGGTAAGTTAGTAATAAAATATTTAACCCTTCCCAAAATGGAATGCCAAAATTCGAGGCCCCAAAAAATTGCAATGACTCTACCTTTACCAGATAATATCTTTTCATAAGCTCTGTCGATTCTTGATCTAATTCCCAGCGAGTTGCTTCAATATTTTCAAAAGTGGTATCTGAAGTCCAATAGTTTAATTTTGGTACCGCACCCGTACCCTTGGCAAATTGCACAGCAGCTTTTAAAAGCGCAATCCTTCCACGATTTGCTATCCCACGGTTCGGACCGTGGTCTTTTCGAGTAAATAATGCACAAGCTTGACGAAATAATACTCTTCCAATCCAACTAGGCGGGTTTACTGAAAAAGCATCTACAGGAACATCTGAAATAGTAAGCTTGCCAAAAATATCTAGAAATTCAACCACCTGCTTTAATTCAAGCTTTTCCATACTAGTGGCTTTTAATTCATTAGCCAAAGAAGCGCAACGCCTTAGGGCAAGACCAATATTATTATTTTCATTTTCTAGAATCTCGCCTAACTTATTACGAATACTATAAATTACATCCCAATTTGAAGACTGTGCATCAGACAAAAGTGGTCTTACTTTATTTTCAGCAAGAGTAATGGTAAATTTTTCTCTTTCAACAAGCTTATCCTTGAACTCTTCGATTGTTTTACTTTGGTCAGCAACTGGGGTTCCAAGATTTCGTGCCGAAGATGGGCAAGCATACCTAATACCAACGGACCACTCCTTTCCTGTGGGAATTAAAATATAAGGAAAAACTTGGCAGGGAAGGGGTTTTGCTTCAAGTCCGAATTTGGAATGGATTTTGCAGAGATTATTTTCTCCAAGAAAAACACAGCTACCATCAGGCCGATGATTCAAAAGAACTTTATTTTTAAAAAACCCAGATTTTTTGTAAGGCGCAAATCCGCCAAGATCTCTTTTTACATCCCACATTTGGCCATCAATTTTTTGTACTTCATCATCACTTAAAGTAACTAGATATTCCTTGCAACAGGTACCACAAGCGTGGCAATCCCAATTTTGGATTAGGGGCAAATTAATCTTTTCTATGTTTCTTCTCATCAAATCTTCATTTCTTTGTATTTAACGAATAGTTGAATCAAAACCGCTTTACTCTTTCATTTATAGCAACAGAAAATAACAAACCAAACAAGGAGTAATATGAAAATTGGCCCTGCAGCAACAAAAAAAATCGAAATAGTAAACCCACTATTTTGTAGCAATCCCATAACCAATGGCCCAACAACACTACCCGCACAATTCAAGGTCAGGTACATTGCATTTGCAGATGGTTGTTTTTTACTGTCTACTAATGAACCAAGGGAAGCTAGTGCTATTGCATACTGGCCTCCGCAAGTCAGACCGACAAAAAATACAAGTAAAATAAGAATTGGAAGTGAAGTACTAAAACCCATAAATACCAAAGCAAAAAACGAAATAAAATGCGTTAAAAGTAAAACTTTTTTAAATCCAACTGCATCGGCAAGGCGCGTAATAAATAACATAGAACAAATTACACCGGCAAACATACTGCTAAAAATAATTGAAATTCGGTCGGTCGTGAAACCCATACTTAAAATCAAAACACCAAGGTAAGATAATAATCCGCCTTCTATAAATCCTTGAGTAAAGGCTGTAAAATACCAAATATATAATTTCTTTATTTCTGAAAAACTAACCGACTCAAGTTCCATCGCGTTAGCAATTTTAATTTGAATTGGCAATAATGCTATAACCCCTATTAAGGGAAAAAATCCAAAGAATACATATCCAGAATTTTGCTGAAACGATTCCAATAAGGGCGCAAGACTTCCACCAATTCCTGCCCCTGCTGAAAGACATAATTCAAAGAACCCAAATATTTTTGCTTTTTCTGAGATTTCAGCATTTTGGTAAACCAAGGTCTCAAGTGGAACTAAAGTGCAAGCGGTGCAAAAACCATTTAAAAAACGAAGAAATAACCAATCACTTGGCAGGTTAACAAAACCAAAAAAAGAACAACTTAAAAACACCCCCAGAAGTCCAAAAATTATCGTGAAATTCCCAAACAACCGGATTAATCGGGTCATACAAATGGATCCCAAAGCAATACTTAAATAATAGGCCGAGCTATGCAATCCAATTTCTAATCTCGATGCCCCTGCCTTTTCCATCGAAAGGGACGCGAGGGTCGCCAAGGCACCAAAAGCCATCGCCCAGCTAAATCCAGCAACATTCAATCTTCTTCCCATTTTAAACCGTTTTTTTTAAAAATTAGTTTCGCATCATTCCTTTAAACATTTAATCTAATTCTATCTTATTTTTTCCACCCCCTTTATGGACTATAAACCATTATGAATTCGAATCCTATTATTCTTGTTATCGACCAAGGCACAACATCGACTCGGGCAGTGTTACTTGATTCTGAATCTACTATCGTGGGGATGGCAAGCGAAGTTGTAAAGCAAATCTACCCTAAAACAGATTGGGTTGAACATAATGCAGATCAAATCTGGGAAAGTGTAACAATCTGCATTATTCAACTCAAGGAAAAATACCCTGCACTTTTTAAATGTATTACTTCAATTGGAATCACAAACCAAAGAGAAACTACCGTAGTTTGGAATAGGTCAAATGGAAAACCTTTTCATAATGCAATCGTTTGGCAAGACACTCGGACCGCTGATTTTTGTAAAAACAAGCAAATCTTTGATGCTAAAATAAGGTCCAAAACTGGCTTAATTTTAAACCCTTATTTTTCTGCGACTAAAATCAAATGGATTCTTGATAAGTATGACCCCAAAAGAAATCTTTGCATCAATAATAACATCAACGCTGGAACCATCGATACCTTTCTGATCTGGAAGTTTTCTGGAACAAAATCTTTTTACACCGATCACACCAACGCATCTCGAACCTTATTGATGAATATTTTTCAGGGTAATTGGGATAACGAATTACTAAGTGATTTCAACATTCCATTAAATATACTGCCAGAAATTAAACCTAGTGTTTCCAATTTCGGAGTTACTAGCGGCCTTTATTTCCTTCCCGATGGAATTCCTATTACGGGAGTCGCAGGTGATCAGCAAGCATCTTTAGTAGGGCACCGTTGCCATTCATTAGGGCAAGCAAAATGTACTTTTGGTACGGGTGCGTTTCTTTTAAGTCACACAGGTAATAAACCAATAACAAGTGAATCTGGCTTATTGACAACACTTGCAGCAACGACTGGGAATGAGCTACAATATTGCCTAGAAGGAAGTGTTTTTATTGCAGGGGCAGTGGTTCAATGGTTGCGTGATAGCGTAAACTTTTTCGATAATTCCAAAAATTCAGAATCCTTCGCATCCTCGGCCGACATCAACTCAGAAGTTATTTTCATCCCATCACTTACTGGGTTGGGTTGCCCCTATTGGAATAGCGATTTCAAGGGCACAATTCTTGGACTTAGTAGGAAAACTACTAGAAAAGAAATTACCAAGGCATCACTCGAAGGCGTAGCTCAGCAAGTATCAGATTTGGTTGAAGCAATAGAAAAAAACTCATCCAGACCTCTTTTAACTTTAGCCATTGATGGTGGAATGACTTCGAATAATTTTTTCAATCAAATTTTAGCGGATACGATAGGAACAAACATTCAAAAAAGTAGTGATGAAGAAATGACAGCAATAGGAGCTGGAATTCTTGCTGGAATTGGATCGGGAATTATGAAACTTGCAGATTTTAACAATCCAAATTTACAAAGTAACAAATCTTATTCTCCCGTACTTACTCGAGAAACTCGAAATAAAAATCGCGAGCGTTGGAAAAAAGCAATTAATTCTCTTGCCCAATTTTATAGCACGTTGTAATTTATGGTTGTATTGGTTTATAATTCATTAAAAATCCAAATACATCTTTTTCGCTTTCCAGTTGATCATAGCCTAATCGCTTTAATTCAGAAATTGCTTTTTCGTTTGACCATTTTTCATATTGCATTCGATACAAGGCGCAGTAAGAACCTGTACGATGAATACCTGCAAAACAGTGGACCAAAACTGGATAATTTTCTTGATTATCAAGCAACTTAAAATACTGGCGAATATTATCCATCACGGGAGGTTCGCCTTCCGAATTTTCCCATTTTTTAGGCGTTAGCCTTAAATACCTTATCCCATATTCACGGGCAAAAACTTCCTCTTGCGCATCGGGTGGCGAAACTTCAGAAGTGTAAGAATCCCTAAGGGAAACTATTGCTTTAATATGGTATTCATCGATAATTTTTTTAATACCTATTGGAGTCATTTGACCACAACGATAAAGAGTACCGTTCTTAACAACTCTGAAGTTTCGAAATTGTTTTTGCTGAAATTTCGCAAAATAAGATGGGATAATTAAAGCAAAAAGCAAAAATGCAATAGAGAAAATTCGGTAAACAATTATCATAATTCCAATCCATAATTTAAAAATTTGATTAATAATAAACCAAGAATTTAAACCTTTTAAGTGAGTTGCTTCGCTTGGTTGGCAATACTTGGTTTAAAAATCACAAGAATTAAAAGAGGCAAATACCAAAGAATATAAACTCCCCCTAAATGTGCATACCAAAACTGAATTCCAATAAGCAATGCAGCCGACAATGCAATCAAATTTCCAAATGTTTTAGGAGTAGGCCAAAAATAAACTGAAAAGCTCAAGATTATAAAGAGAATAAAAACAGGTAAACGATAAGCCCAATGCACACCGTGCCAAAAACTTTGTGTATCGCTTAAAGGTTCTTTCCAAGGAATCCAATCAGAAATCATCCAAGTTGAAGCCAAAACTTGAGTATTACCACCATAAGCCAAAAGAAATACAAGACCGCTGATTAGGAAAGAAATGAACGAAGAAATTACGAACCGCCAGAACCCCTTATCGGAATAATAAGAAAGCCAAAGGGGCAATAAAACGAGCGGAAAAAACAAACTTCCAAAAGACAATCCCATAAGTATGCCTGAAACTATCGGTTTTTTATGAAAAACAAGGGACCATATCATTAAAGCCATTAGCCAAGAATGATCCCATCTTCCAATTTTTAAACCAGTGTATGGCATCATAAGATAAGTATAAGGTAATAAGAAATAAAGAGTCGCACTTGCAAAACCGAGGTGGTAATCTTCGTAATGAAACCAACAAACTAGAACCAACCCAATTGCGATAAGAAGGTGACAAAACAAAGTTAAACCTCGCTCTACCCAAAGTCGCAAAGTAGAAACATCAAGAGTATCGCCCCCCCGGTTTTCGATAATTTTTTCGCCATGCTCTCGAATTTTATCAATAGGAGTTTGAGGGCGAGAATGCCTTTGGTCTGGTAAATTTGGCTCACGAATTGCCACTGCTAGTAAACTAAAGTAAAAAGCAAAAGCCAATAACAACATTCCAGGCACATTAAGATTAGGTTTAAAAACCGGTCTTCTTTCTAAAACCAAATCAAATAGGCAACGAATTAGCCAAAAAAGACAACTTATCAGCATCCATGAAAAACAAGTACGTCCATCATAGCGCCCTTCTAAAAGCAGAAGTAGACCTGGCATAAAGAAAAAGATGGAGAGAATGTCAAAATTTCTAAAACTAATCAGACGATTAAATTTAAAAAAAAGAGCACAAGCTAAAATCAAAGAAAAATAAAACCAAGTTGAAGTATTGGGCAATGAAATATCAAAGAATATGGAAACTGGAGAATTCATGTATCAAAGAAGAACCTTGTTAGAATAATTCAAATTGTTTGAAACAAGGACGTTATATTTTGAAAGTAAAGCTGGGCACAAATATATGCCCTGCTTTTATATGTTTACAATCGCTATTTATTCTTTTCTAATTTCTTTTCAACTTCTTTCTTTTTATCTTGATCCCTTTTCGTTGAAGTAGCAAATTTCAGAGCTTCTTTCCACACCTTATCAGCGTCATTTTTTTCGCCTAATGCAGCGTGAATATCGCCTAAATGATCCATAATTTCAATGTGACGGCCTTCTTCATCTTTAATAGCTTCAATAAGAAGTTTTTTAGCTTCTGCATAATCCTTTTTCTTGTAAAGAACCCAAGCAAGGCTATCAAGATAAGCGGAATTATCTTTGTCGAATTCTGGCTTAAGATTTTTGATATTTTTGCGCAACTTTCTTTCAATATCGATTGCTTTTCGAATCAGCTTTTCAGCCTCATCTAAATTTAAATTATTATCAGCCCAGATATAACCTAAGTCGTTATAATAAGTAGGGTTTTCAGGGCTTTTTTCTACTAAAGCCTTAAGAATCTCGGCAGCCTTATCAACTTTCTTAAGGTCGATATAAACATTACTTAGTGTGTATTTTATTTCTTCAAGAAAATCTTCTTTTTCTTCTTTACCTAAACGCTTATCGGCTTTAATTTTTTCTATAAGATCCTCGTATGTTTTTTCTGCATCTGCAGGTCGACCTGCCTCTCTTAAGATTCGTGCCTTAAGTTCAAGGTTAAGCCAGTTATCAGGTTGATCAATATAAAGCTTTTCGACCCGCTCGATCGCTTTATCAATTTCACCAAGTCGAGATTGACAAAGAACCAAGCGACGAAAGACAACAGGTTTTAATCTAAGAATAGGTATAAAAGCTGCTTCATCTTCCAAAGTAAGATCTAAAAATTCGGAACAAGATTTCTCACATTCTTTATATTTTTTGGCATCGAAAAGAATTTGAATTAAGGAACTATAACCCGATGCGATTTTTTGACCACTTCCTAACTTCTTAGCATCTTCAAGAAACAAACTATAAAACTTCGAGGCCGCTTCGTCAAAACGAATTTCTTGTGCAATTCTTGCAAGAAGCCAATAAGAATTGCCATTAAGTTTTTTAGATTCTTCTGTGGATAACTTTTGGGCCACTTCAATAAGGTTTTTAGCATTTGCAGGGTTTTTCAAAACTTCATTGATTTTGTTTTTAACAGCCTCGTCCCCAGTTACAAAATTAAAAGTAACAATGGTTTTTAAAGAGGGTTCTGCCTGAAAAAAAGCTCTCGCAGTTTGCGGGTACTTAAATAACAAAGCAATACATAGTACGATTACGATTAAAAATGATCTAGCACGATTTAACATCAGAACATCCTTTCTTTTAGACGAATTCCTATACGAGTAAATAATAACAAACAACTCGCAATTAGCCAATTGTTTATTAATTGTTGGTGTAAAATTCTTAGCTACCGTTTTAAACCCTTAAGGGCAAGCACAATTAACTTTAGGCTGGGCCCAATTTCCTTGAGTATTTGGACTGTAAGAGGCACCCTGCACAGGTGCACATGGCTGATGCTGAGGTGGAACACAATAATTGTTCGGTTGTTGCTGATAATAGTTTGGCGGTGGATAATCACGGTCACGGTTGTGAGCACAACCGAACATCAATAAAGCCAATATCGGACCACAAATTAAACCAAAAATAAATTTTCTCATAACCATTTCCTGTGGATAGACTGAACAGCGCTAATAAGGAAATGGTAATAACGAGGAAGAAATAATAATCAAGACCAAAAGACGAGCAAGAGAAGATAGGTAAAGTTTAACGCCTGAAAATCTCATTCTGCAAATTTAATTGTATTTTCAAGTTCATTTTTCATTTTTTTAAACCATCGCTGAATCAATAATTTCTGAAAAGTGTCCCAAGGAACATTGGTTCGACAATTTATTTTATTTTTGATTTTTGCGATAAATGATTCCTTTAGCGGTTTTTTAGGGTCAAAAGGTTGCATCATTTCTACGGAGACCAGTAAACCTTCTTGAATAACATTGATTATAAATTGATTTTCATTAATTTCTTGCCAGTACAAAAAGTTCAGTTTTGCTAACTGTTTAGCCCTTTGCAGGATTTGTTCAAATATTTGAAGCGTTTGGATTTTTTGTTTTACCACTTCTGCAAGTTCAAATTGCAGGTTAGATGCAAATATTTGCATATTTTGATGTAGTTGGTCAAAAACAGGTTGAGTGTCACCCGCAAGGAATTTCTTTAATTCGGAAACTTTTTTGGTGTATTTTGCGGTGGAACATCCACCTGCACAAGGCCCTAAACAATTACCAATTTCGTAACGCAAACAGCCGAACTTAGGTAAAAGATCCAAGATTGTTTTTTTATTTGAATAAAAAATAGAAGTTTTTTCGGAACAATCTCTAAGACCTAAAGTTTCATTTAAAATAGAGATGGCTTTAGAAACAGTTTTTGTTCCATTAAAAGGGCCAAAAACCTGTAAATACTTAGTGGGGATTTTTTTTAGCAATTTAAGGGAAGGTGCCTCGTTAGAGGTAAGGACTAGATAAACAGGCCTTAATCTATGCGCAACGCCCAAAACATTGGCACTAGGAAGAAATAAGTTAATAGCTTCAATTTCTCTAAGCAGAGCGTGAAATTCGGTGGGACAAACTTGCCAACAAATAAAAAAAGCTTTTCTGATCAATCTTTTTTCTTTGGATCTTTTTTTGAGAAAGTAGGTTTGCAATCTTTTTCTGAGATTTTTAGCTTTCCCCACATAAATAAGAATGCCAGATTGGTCAATGATTCCATAAATTCCAGGTTCTTTGGGAACGAGAACTTTAACTTGATGCCTAAGACTACCTGGACCATTTTTATGGATTTTTCCCTCAGAAAAGTTACCCCCATCAGGTAAAACTTTGCTAGGACCAAACCCATTAAACACGAGCTTTTCAAACAATTCTTTGGCCATTAAATTTCCAAAAGTTTTAACCTAGGTAAATGATATTATAATATTTCAGTAAAATATCTTGGAAACAACCCCTATACGACTAAGATGTTTGATTGCATAGATTGTTTATTTTATAATACTCAATGTGGTGCATATTCAAGGTTTTAATTTAACCAACTAGGTTTATAAGGTAGCGAACGAATTATGCCAAAAAGAACAGATCTGAAGAAAATACTTCTCATCGGTTCGGGACCAATTATTATCGGCCAAGCTTGTGAATTTGATTACAGCGGCACCCAAGCCTGCAAGGCGCTTCGCGAAGAGGGATACGAAGTTATCCTCGTGAATTCGAACCCTGCAACTATTATGACCGATCCAGAAATCGCGGATAGAACTTATATTGAGCCGATAAAATGGGAAATAATAGAAAAAATAATAGCTAAAGAACGCCCAGATGCTATTTTACCCACATTAGGTGGGCAAACCGCATTAAATGCCGCTATGGATTTGCATAAGCAAGGGGTTTTAAAAAAATATAACGTTGAAATGATTGGTGCTCGCCCCGAGGCAATTGAAAAAGCCGAAGATCGCCAAAAGTTTAAAGCCGCAATGATCAAGATTGGCGTAAAAGTTCCTTTTAGCGGGGTTGCACAAAATCTGGCCCAAGCTTTAGAAATCCGTGACTCTGTTGGGTTGCCTTGCGTTTTAAGACCTAGTTTCACTATGGGTGGTACAGGTGGGGGAATCGCTTACAACAAAGAAGAATTTAACGAACTTATCACTCGCGGGCTTGAACTTAGCCCTGTTGGCGAAGTTCTAATCGAAGAATCGGTCATTGGTTGGAAAGAATACGAACTAGAAGTTATGCGGGATTGTGCTGATAATGTTGTCATAATTTGTAGTATCGAAAACTTTGACCCTATGGGGGTTCATACTGGCGATAGTATTACAGTGGCGCCTGCTCAAACCTTGACTGATAAAGAATACCAACGAATGCGAGACTCGGCCTTAGCTATTATTCGCGAAATTGGAGTAGATACTGGAGGAAGTAATATACAATATGGCATTAATCCATCCAATGGTGATATGGTTGCAATTGAGATGAACCCGCGGGTTTCAAGGTCTTCTGCCTTGGCTTCTAAAGCCACGGGATTTCCAATTGCTAAAATTGCAGCGAAACTTGCGGTTGGTTATCGTCTTGATGAATTACAAAATGATATTACTCGTGAAACTCCGGCTTGTTTTGAACCAACGATTGATTATGTCGTAACGAAGATTCCACGCTGGGCTTTTGAAAAATTCCCTGATGCCAACACTACCCTTACCACTCAAATGAAATCGGTAGGCGAGACGATGGCGATTGGAAGAACTTTTAAAGAGTCACTGCAAAAAGCTCTACGGGGTTTAGAAACTGGGAGCTTTGGCCTTGGTTGTGACAGGGCTGATTTATGGGGAAGCGAGAATCAACCTTCAAGAGAAGAAATTGTTGCCAAAATCGCAACTCCTAATTCCGAAAGAATTTGGTTTTTGCGCTATGCATTTTTAGATGGTATGGCCATTGAAGAAATTCACGAACGAACAAAAATTGACCCTTGGTTTCTCAACCAAATGCTTGATATCATCCTTCAGGAAAAAAAACTTCGTCACTTCAAAGATGTCACGACTGTTTCTTTTGCAACAATGCTAGAAGCCAAACAACACGGTTTCTCTGATAGGCAACTTGCCTGCATCTGGGTTACAAGTGAAATGGAAATTCGCAGAGCTAGAAAAGCTTTGGGCGTTATTCCTGTTTTTAAAAGAGTTGACACTTGTGCTGCCGAGTTTGAGGCTTACACACCATATTACTATTCAGCCTATGAATCTTCCGTGACTAATGCCCTTACAGGGGAATCTTATTTCGAAGATGAAACCATAACTGCGGGTACTAAAGAACGAATTATGATTTTAGGCGGTGGGCCTAACCGAATCGGGCAGGGTATCGAGTTTGATTATTGTTGTTGTCATGCTGCTTTTGCATTAAGAAAAGCAGGCTATGAAACCATTATGGTTAATTCCAATCCCGAAACAGTCTCTACCGATTACGATACAAGTGATCATTTGTTTTTTGAACCCTTAACAGCCGAAGATGTACTTAATGTTTGCGATAAAATGAACCCAAAAGGGATCATCGTGCAATTTGGCGGCCAAACACCTCTGAACCTTGCAAAAGCACTTGAAACTGCAGGGGCAACAATTATTGGCACCAGCGTTGAAAGCATCGATATCGCTGAAGACCGCGAAAGATTTCAAACCCTCGTAAACAAACTTGAACTTAAACAACCACCAAATGGAATCGCACTTAATACTCAGGATGCTATTCATGTTGCAAGGCGCGTTGGATTCCCCATTTTAGTCCGACCAAGTTATGTACTTGGCGGGCGTGGAATGGAAATTGTTTATGATGAATCTTCTTTAGTTCGATATGTTTCCAAAGCAATGGATGTTTCACCAGGAAAACCCATTCTTCTAGACAAATTCCTTGAATCAGCTATTGAAGCAGATGTTGATTGCGTATCGGATGGCGAGTCTTCCGTTGTTGCTGGAGTTATGCAGCACATTGAAGAAGCAGGTATTCATTCTGGTGATTCTGCCTGCGTTTTACCGCCACATAGTTTACCGATTTATGTTATCGATGAAATTAAAAGACAAACTAAGGCAATGGCGAAAGAATTAAATGTACGCGGCTTGATGAATGTGCAATTTGCTATTACGGGCTTAAAAATTGACCATTCAGAAGATTCAGACTGTTTAGCAAAACTTGTTCCTAATACTAACAACGATGAAAATCTTCCTGTTGAAATTTATGTTTTAGAGGTAAACCCCCGCGCCAGCCGAACCGTTCCCTTTGTTTCAAAAGCTATTGGAAAACCAATAGCTAAAATTGCATCCTTAGTGATGGTTGGGAAAAAGCTGGCGGAATTAAACTTTACCGAAGAAATAACCCCATTGCATTATTCAGTAAAGGAAAGTGTTTTTCCCTTTAATAAATTCCCGGGGGTTGACATTATCCTTGGCCCAGAAATGCGGTCTACGGGTGAAGTTATGGGAATTGACGACACTTTTCCTATGGCATTCGCAAAAAGCCAACTTGCCGCAAGCAGTGCAATCCCTTTAAAAGGAAAAGTTTTTCTATCCGTTTCTGATCGAGATAAAAGTGACATTTCTTTCATTGCAAAAAAACTGCACCGCTTGGGGTACCATTTAGTTGCAACACGCGGTACCGCTGCGGTCTTAAAAAAAGTAAACTTGCCTGTTGAAGAAATACCCAAATTGCAAGAAGGCAGACCAAATTTGATCGATCTGATGAAGAACGGGCAAATAGCCTTAATTATTAATACTCCGGTTGGCAGGGGGTCTCGTACAGATGAAGGAAAAATTAGGGCCGCAGCGGTTTCCCACGGTGTTACTTGCATCACAACTATGGCGGCAGCCCAAGCAGCGGTGGAAGCCTGTGCCGCCCTTAGGGACAAAGATTTCACGGTTTCAGCTCTTCAAGACAGATATTAAGTGATCATTTGTTCACAAAACAAACTTTTTATATCAACTTCCATTTTAGGTGGTATAATAAATTAATAATTTAACTTTTGGTTCCATTTTATGACAGCACAACTTGTGGCAATTTCTGAAGGTCCGAGTATTGTTTTAAACAAACCGATTGTTTTGTTAGGTAGGCACTCAGAATGTGATGTTCAAATCGAATCTCAGAAAATTTCACGTAAACATTGCTGCATTATTCTTCTCAAAGATAAAGCCCTTATTAGAGATCTAGGCAGCACCAACGGCATAACTATCAATGGGAAAAAAGTCCAAGAAGGTTCTATTGGACCTGGTGATGAGCTAACGATTGGTAATTGTAAATACATTCTGCATTGGGATTCTGTCATTCTGAACGGTATTAAATAACACTTAACTTTTAACTGCTAGCACTTCTATAATGTTTTAATGAATAGTTGAAAAACATTCGGCTTATTTTAAAAAAGAAAACAGAAGCTATAACTAAAAAAAATAACATACCAAATTCTACCTGTTTTACTGCAAATTCCGCAGGGATACTTACAGCAAGCAAAGCAGGAATAATAAATCCGAATACCATCCTAATAGGAAGAGCCCAAGGGGTATCATAAATTTGTCTTGGATATCGCATCAAATTCGTAAACAACCACCATACTTCCATTAAACTTTGATTTCGCACCATCCAAACAGAAAGAGAAGTAAGACAAAGAAGAAAACTGTAGGCCAAAGAACAACCAGAGAGAAAGAGCCCTGCAAAAACAGGAATTTTCCATAATTCAAAAGGTTTATTAATTTCTGTAAGAGAATAAGCAAGCATAAAAAAACCCAATAGAATTTTTGGTGCGGTAGACCAATCAACTTTTCTTAAGGTGATAAAAAACTGAGGGTCTATTGGTTTTAAGAGACAAAAATCAAGGTTGCCTGATCGTACTAATTCAGAAAATTCAATACAATTTTCTAAAAAAAATGTTTCTACAAACCCCTCTAAAGCATAATAAGAGCCAACAAAAAATAAATATTCCTGCTCATTCCAACCTGCCACATTAGAACTTTTAGCAAAAATAGTTTTAAAAAATGTTAACAAAATTCCTAACCAAATAAGTTCTACAAGAACTTTCAACAGAAAATTGCTTCTAAATGCCAACTCTCCAAGCAAGCTGACTTTTGCAAAAGATAACAAAAGCCGAAGGTGCCTTAGCATAATTTTATTAGGCCCCATAAGCGCTGTATTTGCGCAATCCAAAGTAAAGAATAACCCTTGAAAGAATAAAGAAGAAAATGGCCCAAAGTATACCAATTGATAGCCTTAACAATAATTCTTCATCCGTTACTTTTTGCAGGAAAATAGCTGCAGGGAAATAAGCTAAGTAAGCAAATGGTAGATTCTTTAACACATCAAGCCAACCAGTAGAATCTAATAAATCTAGAGGAATAAGATGTCCTGAAAGAAAAAAACTAAGCGTTGTTACCACATAAAGCAGAGACGTAACTTCTAAAATCCAAAAGCTAAGCATACCAAGACAAACTTCAAAATAAAAACCAATCACAAAACTTAAAACTAATGAAAGAAAAAAATACACCCAACCAATTCCAGTGGGAAAAGTATCAAAAAAACTAGCACAGGAAATAAATAAAATAATATAAGGAGTAAGCGAAGTTGAAATATATGCTATTTTATGAGCCAAACGATAACTCACTAGGTAACCAATTAAATCAATGGGTTGCAAAAGATATTTCTTTATACTTCCCTCTCGGATATCTCTTGCAAGACTAGTAGCTAGCCCCGGCATACTCGAAAACATTCTGCTTACATGAACCAGAAGCAGGTATGCTATCACCTGTTTGAAAGAAAAACTTGATAAAGTCTCTTGCTGGGAAGAACTGTAGACCGACTTCCACAAAAGTATAGAAGTAACCATTGGCAAAAACCGCAAAAAACTACTTAAGAGAAAATCTCCCCGATAGGTAAGCCTTTCTTTAAGTGAAAGTTTGCAAATATTCCAATACTTATTCAAATGATCATTCCCGTTTAATTATAAAATTTTCACAAAGGCTTAACTTTGTGGCTGATAAACAATTTCTCAATCACCTCTTCCACTGGTGGATCTTCAATGCTTATATCCAAAACTTCATCACATTGAGAAACAATACCAAGAACGGAAGGGATGTCTGATTTTTCGACTCTAAGGCTAGCAATGTTGCCAATTATTTTAAGAGAAGGATAGTTATTAAACACAAGGGTAGGGGGTTGTTTACTGAATTGAATTTTGATTAATTTTTCTCGACCAAATTGGTCTTTAAGCCCCTGTAATTGGCCATCATATACCATTTTTCCACCCGAAATCACTAAAATTCTGGAACAAAGACTTTCGACATCTCGCATATAATGACTGGTAAGAAGTATGGTAATTTTTCGAGTTTGATTAAATTCATAAAGACAACGCAGCATAGCAGATTGAGCCATTACATCTAAACCAATAGTTGGTTCATCTAAAAGCAATAATTTTGGATCGTGGAGTAATGAAGCAATCAATTCAAGCTTCATTCTTTCCCCCAAAGAAAGTTCACGAACTGGTTTATTAAGAAGTTTTGCAACTTCGAAAATCTCAGTAAGTTCACCTACGGTTTTTTTAAACTTCTCGGGTTCGATGGAGTAAATTTCTTTATGCAAAGCAAAAGAATCGGCGGCTGGAAGATCCCACCACAACTGGCTTTTTTGTCCCATTACCAACGAGAATGCTTTTCGAAATTCAATTGGCCTTTCCCAAGGAACATACCCTAAAACTGTAGCACTTCCCGAGGAAGGAAATAATAAGCCAGAAAGCATTTTTAAAGTTGTGGTTTTACCTGCGCCGTTAGGCCCAAGGAAACCAACGATTTCTCCTTCTTCAATCTCAATATTAATGTCTTCTACAGCATGAATATCTTTGTAAGGATTATTAAAAAAACTTTTAACAGAACCCATTAAGCCCGCAGGTTTCTCATAAACCCTGAACTTTTTACTGAGATTATTTGTTTTTATTACTACCATTACTTTTTATTTACTAATCTTCAATTCCATACAAATATTGAACAGAATGTAAAATGTCGTTAAACCTATCTTGTTGAGTGCCCACTTCTCGTTCAATAGACATCGGTCCATTGAAGCCTATTTTTTCGAGAGTTTTTAAGAACAAAGGAATATTTACTTGCCCATTCCCTAAAACAACTTCTTCACCCCACTCACCCTTAACCTTAGGTCTCTTTGCATCTTTTAAATGAACGCTACGAATAAATTTACCTAAAATTTCAACAGCCTCAACAGGGTTACCTTGATCATACAATAACATATTAGCAGGGTCAAAATTGACAAACAAATTTGGAGCAGACAATTCTTTTAAAGTGCATAGTAAAAGCTCTGCAGATTCCTGACCCGTTTCAAATGCAACATTAATTCCATCAGCCAGAGCAAGTTGACTTACAGTTTCAATAGTTTGCAAAAAACTCTTTCTATCTGGGTGAGTAGAATGTGGAATAAAACCTGCGTGCAACATTAAATCCTTTAATCCAAGGTGATGAACTCGATTAAGCGCCCATTTAAATCGCTCAAGGCGTTCTGGTCTTAATGAGGGATCGCCAAACCCTCCAGTTTGTTCTATGGTTAAGGGCGAGGTATAATCTTCGCCAGGAAACCCTAACATTGCACCCGTTATTTGAAAACTAGCTGCCTTTGCTTGGGCAGGCATTGAATCTCCCTCATCCCAAGAGGCGTGGTGAGGGTCACCGCAAGCGATCTGCACCGATGCAATCCCTAGCTTTTTTGTAAAGTCATTTAATTCGGTAATGCTCTTTACTTGAAGCGACCAACTACAAACACCTATTTTGTCAAGTTTCATAACAAAACTCCAAAGGAATGAATAAGCTTGAAATTCAATTGTATCAGTTACTTCATAGGATAAAATCAAAAGAGCAAGATAAATAATGTTGCTTTAAGCACGGGACTTAGAAATAGGAATTTTATCTAGGTCACTAATCGACTCGTTATTCAACTTTGAAATAAGTAATGTACCATAAACAAACAATAAAAAATTAGGAACAACCATTAGGCCCATCCGTTTTATATTTTCAAAAAATGGCAATAATGGTAGAATATTAGCAAGAATATAAGTAAACATAAAAAAACAAAGTCTTGGATCTAATAAAGATTCAGGTTTTTTAAACCAAAAATAAACTAACAATGACATCACCAAAGGCAAAGATAAAACAAAATAAGGTGAATGACTTATTGGACAAATCAAAACCATCAATAAAGAAGCTAATGCAAAAAAGTGTGCATCTTCCATTGTTGAACCCTTCTTAGGGACCCCTCTAATCCATAGCATCCAACCAAGTAATAGACCACTCATTAAAACATAAACAATTTTAATAACTAAAGAAGGTTTTGCAGGTTTTTTAGTAAAATCAGGGTATTCTAAACCGTGTAAAAAAGCCAAGATACTATGATTGTCGGTTGAGTTTAAATTTGTTAGTTCAACACCACGGGAATTATCATCCGTTACACCAAGTGACGGACCAATTAAAACCTTGAAGAAATCAGCATAAGCAACATTAGTATTTTCAACACCCATTACCGAAACGGGAATTACGCCCAAACCCAAGACCAAGCCTAACAAGCAACCAGCAAGTTGTCTGAAATCTTTACGCCAAACAGGAACGATTAAAAGAAAAAGAGGAAAAACTTTAAGACAAATGCTTGCCGCAATCATTACTCCACTTAAGAAACTACGATTAGAAATCTGAAAGCCAATCGCAAGACAAACCATCATCAATAAAAAAAGATTAACCTGCCCACGCATAAGGGTATGAGCAATAGGGCTTAAGCAAACAACAATTGCAAAGACACGCAAATAATACCATTTTTTTTCCTTGTAATTTTGAACAAGGAAAGGGAACTGAGTTTCATAAGCTTTCGCAAGAAAAAATACACCAACAAACAAACAAAACAGGCTTACCTTATAAAGAATACTTATTGAAATTGCATAAGGCAAAAAACCCTGCCTGTCTTCCCCTGGTGGAGGATCACCCAAAGGAATCATAGTAATAGCAAAAAGAGGAGGGTAATTATAATGCCAACCGTTCGGATCAGTAACCTGATAAATATTTTTCCCTACCCTTGCAGCCCACCCTGCGCGAAAAAATACATCAGCATCACCCATTACACGCGACAAAAAAGCAGAGCGGATCTGAACCACTTCTGCAAAAAAAAGGAAAAATAAACAAAGAATTGAAATAAATGTAGCTTCAAAAAAATTTAAACTCGATTTCTGTTTAATTGAACCGTCAACTTGCATATAAAATCATTCCTTTAAAAGATTGTCTATAACAACCTATTTCGTTGATTATTGGCAATACCGATTTCAAACCAATAAATACAGTAGAGTATAAGTTAGTTTTTTTTACAAAGGGAATGAACCAACATTTCTGAATTCTTACACAACGATGTTATTTGATCTGGAACCCCTAAAGTGAAACCCTTAAATTCAAATGCTGGAAAAGTCGTAGTTCCTAACAAGGCAAATTGACCACCCAATTTTAATCTGCTAGCCTGCCAAACCCCTTTGGGAACAATTGCAACCCTTTTGTGTTTTTCCTCAAAATTAGGGCCAAGTATTATCGTAGAAAGCCCAAACTCATCAACCAAGAACATTTCAACTGGGGACCCTAAATAAAAATGGAAAATCTCATCAACATCAAGTTTATGAAAGGCTGAAAAGTCCAAGTCTTTGAGTAGATAATAAATACTAGTACCGCTACTACGACCAGAAAAAACATCAAGATCAGAGCGGTAAATTTCAATATACCAACCGCCCTCAATATCAAGAGGTTTAAGGTTTAAAAATTCGATTAATTTTAAAGCTTCATCCATTCTAATTTCTTTCGGGCAATAAGTTCAAAACCGTTACTTCGGGTTTGCAATTAATCCGTAAAGGCAAAGAACCACTAATCCCCCTGCTAACATTCATAATTGTTTTACCAGATTGAAAAAGACCACTGCCAAACCTTCTTCCAAATTTACTCGGGATTATCAATGGGCCAAAAAGTGGTAGGGCGATTTGTCCACCGTGAACATGCCCACAAAAGATAAGATTAAAATTAAGATTTGTACCCCAGAAAAACTCATCCGGAGAATGAGTTAAAAGAATTTTTATGTCATACTTCTCATTAGCGACTTCTGACAAATGGTTTGAAAACCATGGGTACTCATTACCAAACAAACCAATCGATATTTCTTGATGAAAAAATTTAACTCCTTGCGATGTCAAGTAAGTAAAACCAGCTTTTCTTAAATACTTACGAACCAAATCCGGACTATTCCACAAGTCATGGTTTCCCAAAACAGCAAACTTCCCATATTTGGACCGAATCTTTTTAAGCAACGGAACAACCCAACGCAAACAAGAAACATTATCAATAAGGTCACCAGTAAAAAAAACATAGTCATAAACTTCGTGATCAACCTTAGCAAAAACTTTTTCGAAATAAAAGTAGTTATCATTACCGCCAAAATGTAAATCACTCAGGTGTAAAATTTTTAATCTAAAATTCTTAGGCATAAAAGAACAAGTGATAACCTTATCAATTAGTTCAAGTTTATAAGAGTCATCAAGTTGCCCAAGTGTTTTTTTTGTATAAAACTCATTAGAAAAGTTAAAGCTTTGACTGTTTTCTGAGTATAACTTGGGTGAAAGTCTCCATCGGTTTCGAAGAAGTTCATTAATAGGAATAACAATTGCTCCAATAAAAACGCAAAATATAGCATAAAAGGAACTAAAGGATTTAATTTTTTGAAAAGTTAAATCATTAAAACCATCAACAATCTGGGTATTTCCTAAATAAACAACATAACAACCTAAAATACCTAAAAGAAAATGAACGATCTGAAACAGATCGCCCACTAATCTTGAAAAAGGCTTTGCATAAAACCAATTATGAGAAGCTAGAACCAAGCCAAAATGCCCAAACAATCCTAGTAACAACTGCAAACAAATTAGCATAGACTTTCTCTAATTCGTTCCAAGTCGAAGACTAAAAGTTTGGATCATTTGTTTTCACCAACTGGTTGGCAACTGCCAAGGAATCTAAAGTACCAGCATCAGTCCAGTAACCATCAAATATCTGGTAGCGTAAGCGGCTTTGTTTGAGATAATAATTATTAACATCAGTAATCTCAAGTTCACCACGGTGACTAGGTCGAAGTGTTTTAATAATATCAAATACATCAGCGGGATAAACATAAATGCCAGCAACAGCGTAATCACTTTTAGGATTTTTTGGTTTTTCCTCGATGGAAAGAATTTTACCATCCTTCATTTCTGCTACTCCATACCTTTGTGGATCGTGTACTTTTTTAAGAGCAACAAAGGCAGAATCAATATGCTTTGCAGCTTCTTGAGCAAAAAGAATCAAATTATCTTCAAAAATATTATCGCCAAGAATAACTAGGCTTTGGGCATCTCTTGAAAAGCCCTCAGCTAGTCCAAGAGCTTGGGCAATTCCACCTGCTTCGTCTTGAACTCGATAGGTGAGCCTACAATTATGATCTTTCCCTGAGCCAAGTAATTCAACAAAGTCTCCCATATGATCAGTTCCAGAGACTAAAAGTATATCTTTAATTCCACACCCAGTCATCTTTTTAAGAGGGTGGTAAACCATCGGGTATGGGCCAACGGGTAGAAGATGTTTATTAGTAACCTTGGTTAATTCACCAAGGCGTGTACCTTTTCCACCGGCAAGAATTACGCCACGCAAGTCCATAATATTCCCTTTCCCAGTGTTACGGATAATAGATAAGTTTATGAGTAACAAAAACGAATATAAATGGAAACCCTGAAAAATAGGCTTACAGGTTTAGTTCAAGTATTCGATAAAGAATTAGGGACAAATTGTTATTCTTTAAAAAAAACAGGTAGGGGAAAATCTTCAACAATTCCTAGATAAAGATCACTTTTTACATCAAACACAAGTTTAACCGTTCCAACCTTAGCAAGTATTTTTTGTGTTTTTTCAATATTAGGAACTGGCCCCCATAGCCTAAGGACTCCATCACGAACACTTACCCCAATATTCAGCTGACTAAATTCTGAGTCTTCTGCAAGTAACCTTCTAACTTTAATAGTTAATTCCAAATCTCGATAAGTGTTAATTTTGGATTTGGGAAGAGAAAGAGGCTTTTCCTTATCATAAAAGTCCAATAATGGACCTGTTTGGGCTTTTAGGTTGAATCCTTTAAGGCACCAAAGGGAAACAAACCCCATAAATAGGTAGTTAAGTTTTCTCACACTCTAATTTTGCACGGTAGTAGAAAATATAAGGGAACTTTCCCTGTGACAACTATCAGGAACGAAAAAATATATACCGAATTTAACGATTTGGTAAGCTTTGAGGTCAGATATGAATTGCTTTTTTGTCTACCGCCAATGCTGCTTCTTTAAACGCTTCAGAAAGAGTAGGATGGGCGTGGCAGGTTCTTGCAACATCTTCGGCACTTGCTTGTAATTCCACCCAAGCAACGGCCTCGGCAATCATATCGGACGCTCTTGGACCCACAATATGAACGCCTAGAATCCTATCGGTTTTTTCATGCGCAAGAATTTTTACCATGCCTTCAGATTCACCCATAGTTCTAGCACGGCTATTTGCAATAAAAGGGAATTTTCCAACCTTGTAAGTAACATTGGTTTGTTTTAATTGTTCTTCGGTTTTACCAACGCTAGAAAGTTCGGGCCAAGTATAAATAACACTTGGAATTGTTTCATGATTAACGGTTGTTTTACCACCAACAATATTTTCTGCAGCAGCAACGCCATCTTCTTCTGCCTTATGAGCCAACATTGGCCCCGAAACCAGATCGCCTATTGCATAAATATTAGGCACAGAAGTTCTTAAGTATTGATCCACTTTAATTTGGGCGCTGCGGGGGTCAATAGTTATGCCAAGTGACTCAAGACCTATTCCCATCGAATTTGGTTTTCGTCCCACACAAACCAAGGCCTTATCTGCTTTAAATTGAAGTTTCTGGCCTGCCTTTTCACAATCAATAACAATCTGATTACCTTCTTGCTTACCGCCTGTAACCTTGGTTTCAAAGTTAAAAATAAGTCCTTGTTTTTCTAAGCTTCGTTGTAAAATTGCGGCACATTCAGAATCACTAATAGGAAGGGCTTTGGGCAGGAATTCTAGAACCTGAACTTTGCTTCCTAAACGAGTCCAAACCGAACCCATTTCAAGACCAATATAACCCGCACCCACAACAACAAGATCTTTAGGCACAGACTTAAATGCTAAAGCTTCCGATGAACTAACAACAAATTCACCATCCATAGGCAAGCAAGGGAGAGAAGCAGGTTCACTACCGGTGGCAATAATAATAGACTTCGCTTCGACTTCCGACTTTGCGCCATTTTTTTCACAAATTTCTATGCGGTTGGGGCTAAGAACCTTACCTGATCCGAGAATTCTGGTGATCTTGTTTTTTTTAAAAAGTGAAGAAATCCCATCCCCTAATCCTTTAACAATCTTATCTTTACGAGCGATCATTGCAGGAACATCAATCTGAGGCTTGGAAACAATAATTCCGTGGGATTCAAAATGTTTGGAAGCTTGTAAGAATAATTCGCTTGATTCAAGAAGTGCTTTTGATGGGATACAACCTACATTGAGGCAGGTACCTCCGAGGGATTCTCTTTTTTCAATACAAGCAACTTTTAATCCTAGCTGGGAAGCTCTGATTGCGGCAACATACCCACCTGGGCCACCACCAATAATAACAACATCAAAGGATTCAATAGCCATAATAATTCTCAAATGTAAGCAAGAAATAAAAACGAAATTAACAAATTAGACGAAAAATTATCAGTTAAATGCTGAAGAAAATACGCTCTGGGTTTTCAAGACATTCTTTAACTCTTACAAGAAAACTAACAGCTTCTTTGCCATCAATAATCCGATGGTCATAGGATAGGGCAAGGTACATCATAGGGCGAATTACAATTTGATCATCAACAACTACAGCGCGTTTTTGAATAGCATGCATCCCAAGAATACCACTTTGCGGGGGGTTTAATATTGGTGTAGACAGCATCGAGCCAAAAGTTCCGCCGTTGGTAATAGTGAAAGTTCCGCCCTGCAAATCGGTAACAGCAATCTTGTTTTCTTTTGCCTTGGTTGCAAGCTCAACGATTTTCTTTTCAATCTCGGCAAAGCTCATTTCATCTGCATCTCTGAGAACTGGAACCATCAAACCTTTTTCAGTGCTAACCGCAACACCAAGGTCATAATAGTGATGATAAACAATATCTTGGTTATCAATTCGAGCATTCACAGCAGGATAAGCTTTAAGCCCTTCAGTAACGGCTTTCACAAAGAAACTCATAAATCCAAGACCAACATTATATTTCTTCTGAAAAGATTCTTTGTACTTGGAGCGGAAAGCCATTATTGCAGACATATCTGCTTCATTAAAAGTTGTGAGGATAGCGCTACTTTGTTGTGCGTACAGCAACCTTTCCGCAATTCTTTGGCGAATTGGAGTCATACGCTGACGCGATTCTCTGGCAACTTCTTTCTTGGTATCTTTAACAACAATTCCTGTTGGTTTTATTTGGTTTTCTATATGCGCTACAACATCTTCTTTAAGAATTCTTGCACCCTTGCCTGATCCTGTAACAGCGGTGATATCAACACCTGTTTTCTCTGCCAAATGCCTTGCAGCAGGGTTCGTCGCGGGTGGGATAGAAGCATCAGATACACTTTTTACGCTAGGTACAGAAGAATTTGATACAGGAATAGCAGGTTTTGTAGAACCCTCCGCAGATTTATTAATTTTCCCAACTACAGCACCAATTAACACTTTTTCCCCTTCGGGCACAAGAATAGCCAACAATCCCGCTTCATTAGCAACAACTTCGGTAGTGGCTTTCTCGGTTTCCACTTCGAACAATGGTTCATTTATTTTAACGGTGTCACCATTTTTCTTATACCATTTTGATAACACACCTTCGGTAATAGATTCACCAACGGTTGGAACTTTTATTTCAGTAATCATACTTTTACTTCTTAAGGATCAGGGAATTTGAACAACGCAATTATTTTAGTCAGCGAGAATCAGCTTTTACATTAAGATTCACGACCGGTGCTTGGGACTGCTTGGTACCAAATACAGGCAAAGCTTTAGCAAAGAAAGGCAGTTCGGTTTTAAATGCCCCTTCAACCAATTGGCTTTGTTCACTATCATGAATTTTCTTAGAGCCCACTGCTGGGCTAGCACTTTCATCACGGCCTACATATTCAAACAAATGTCCGAGCGATCTTAACCTTGGTTCAACAAACGCCCAAGCCCCCATATTGTAGGATTCTTCCTGGACCCAAACAAACTCTGAGGCTTTGGCATATTTATCTATTACTTTTTTTAGTTGTTCTTCAGGAAATGGATAAAGTTGCTCTAAGCGAATAATTGCGGTATCGTAACTTTCCTGCTTTACTCGTTGCTCAAAGATGTCGTAGTAGACCTTACCAGAACATAAAACAACTCGTTTGACTCGATTAGGTTCAACAATCGCATCATCTAAGACTTCGAGGAAGGAACCCGCATAAAATTCTTCAACGGGAGATACCGCAACTTTATTTCGTAAAAGACTTTTTGGGGTCAGGACAATAAGAGGCTTTCGAAAATCTCTTTTCATTTGCCTTCTTAACAAATGAAAATATTGGGATGGGGTCGTCGCATTACATACTTGCAAATTATTTTGGGCACAAAGTTGCAACCATCGTTCTAGCCTTGCACTAGAATGCTCAGGGCCTTGCCCTTCATATCCGTGAGGAAGCAATAAAACCAAACCACTTTCTCGCTTCCATTTAGATTCACTAGAAGCGATAAATTGGTCAACTATCACTTGAGCACCATTCCAGAAGTCACCAAATTGAGCTTCCCACAGAACTAAAACATTGGGGCTATCAAGAGAAAATCCATAATCAAAACCAAGCACAGCGGCTTCAGAAAGCATACTATCAAAAACAGAATACTCGGCTTGTTTTTCAGAAATATGGTTTAACGGTGAATAATCTTGGCCACTTACTGCATCATAAAAAACTGAATGCCTTTGACTGAAGGTTCCTCTTCTAGAATCTTGCCCACTGAGCCTAACTTTATTGCCTTCAAGTAGAAGGGTGCCAAAAGCCATTAGTTCCGCAGTAGGCCAATCAACTGGTTTTTTATCAGCAAAATTTTGACTTCTTGTTCGAAGCAAAGTGGCAACCTTCGGATTCAAATTAAATGAATCAGGAACATTGACTAAGGCTTTAGCAATAAGTGCGAAATCTTTATCCAAAACACCTGTTTCCACCAACTTGTGGGAGTATTGCATCTTTAAAGTTTTCCAAGCCCCCTGAAAAGCCGACATACGCTGATAATTTACAGGATTATTTCGCATTTCGTCTAAAGAGCGCTGTAATCTTGCTTCAAATTCCGAAGCTAAAGACTCAACTTCTTGCTCAGTACACACCCTTTCATCTACTAATTTTTTCCCATATTTAACAGCGGGAGAAGACCTTGCTTTAATTTTCTGATACATTACTGGCTGAGTGAAGGAAGGCTCATCGCCCTCGTTATGGCCGTGTTTTCGATAACAAACGATATCAATAACAACATCCTTACCAAATCTCTGACGGTATTCTAAAGCAAGCTTAGTTAGCCAAACGACAGCCTCTGGGTCATCACCATTAACATGAAAAACAGGGGCTAAAATAATTTTTGCAACATCGGTACAATACGAGGTTGAACGAGAATCAACTGGCTTAGTAGTAAATCCAATTTGATTATTTACGATAACATGAAAAGTACCGCCTGTTGTGTAACCTTCAAGCCCAGCTAAATTTAATGATTCAGGAACGATACCTTGGCCAGCAAATGCAGCATCACCGTGAATTAAAAGAGGGAGCACCGAGCGCCTATTAGTGTCATTTGCAAGGTCTTGCTTTGCTCTTACACGGCCTTCAACGACTGGATTTACAAATTCTAGATGGCTAGGATTGGGAGTTAAAGAAAGGTGTAATTTTTTCCCTTTCGAGTTAAACCGGTCTACGGAAAACCCAAGGTGATACTTAACATCACCATCACCAATAATAGTTGTGCTTAAAAAGTTCTCTTCAAATTCGGCAAAGACATCGCCATAAGGCTTCATCATTACATTTGTAAGAACATTAAGCCTACCACGGTGAGCCATACCTAACACGACTTGTTCGCCACCAAGGTCGGGATAATTTTCAACAACCGCCTCAAGCATAGGAATCAAGGAATCGCAACCCTCAAGGGAGAATCTTTTTTGTCCAACGAACTTTTGGTGCAAGAATTTCTCAAAGAGATCGGCTTGGGTAATATGCTGAAGAATAGTTTTTTTTTCAGCCTGGGAAAAATCAATTTTTCCTGCATTCTCTTCGATACGAGAAATTAACCAGTCGCGTTCACCACCATCGTGGAGGTGGGTAATTTCAACGCCAATATTACGGCAATAAATATTTTGGAGGACTTTAATGAGGTCTTGAATGGTGCCCTCAGAAAACGGGGCGAAACTAGCGATTGAAAACTTTGCTCCAAGGTGTTTATCCACAAGTTCTTGCAATGGTTTGTTTAAGATTTCCTGCCCAACGGCATCCAACTGCAATGGGTCAAGGTTGGCCTGCAAATGCCCATAATCGCGAAAAATGCCTATCAACTTCTCAGCGAGTCCAGCAATCGAATCTGTCGACTCTATTGAAAGTTGACCACCTTTGGATTGCTGTAATCCAATTTCAAACCCTTCAAAAAATATACTCCAAGAGGATTCCACGCTCGAAGGATCACTTCTCCACGCGAGGTACATTGATTCAATAGCTTCTAAATTTGGTCTAAATCCTAGACTTCCTGAAGGCATAGTATTATCCTCAAACCAAGCAACAAATTTTATTATTACTATTCTAACTCAGATAACAAAAAAACATACCCACAAACACTCATTTCAGCACAATTTCACAATTAATTTCCACTAATTGAGTCAACTTAGGTTTAGCCATATTTTTCAAAATTAAAATCACTTTTCTTTAAATCAAATCAGGTTCAAACGGAATCTTAATAAAGAAAGTAGTCCCCGACCCTAATTCACTTTCAACCCAAATAACCCCTTTATGCTCTTCAACCACTTTCCTAGCAACTGCAAGCCCTAACCCCGTGCCTGAACTGCCTTTAGAACTTTGAAATGGTGCGAAAATTGTTTTTAAACTCGATTCTGAAATTCCATCTCCATTGTCCGCAACCAGAATTTCCACATATCCCAAATCAACAGAACACTTCAGTTCAATGGTTATGGCCCCATAACTTTTTTCACTAATCGCATCAATGGCATTATTCACAAGGTTTAAAACCGTCCGATGTATACCTTCAGGGTCAACAAAAGCATCGACCTTAGGGGCATAAGTTTTCAGTTGGATTGTAGCGCCACGCTCTTTTGCCATCGGTGCGGATAATTCGACAACCTCTGCAAGGATTTCGACCAAATCTTTTTTCTGAACGGCGGGCAATCTCTCTTTCGAAAACCCTAGCATATCTTTAACTAAATCAAAAAGCCTAGTATGATTTTTTTCTATTATCTTTAAGCCTTGCTCAAGCAAAGGCATTTCTTTATCTTTAACCCCCATTTTCAAAATCTCGCCCCCGCTTTTCAAACCCTGCAGAATGTTTTTGATGTGATGAGAAAGATGGGCAACTGCTTCGCCAACAGCCGCTAATCGTTCACCCTGAACCCTTGCTTTGTAATATAAAGTATCTTCGACTGCAAGGGCTGCTTGGTGAGCTACAGCAATAGCTAAAGTGAGGTGCTCTTTTTCAAAAGCTGCAAACTTAGGGGCTAAAAAATCTGTGCCAAAAGATCTTTCTAGGTGGTGCTTATCCAGATAAATAACCCCAACCGTTGCATGCCTACCTCGCATTGGAACGCATATAATTTCTCGAACCCCTGACCTAACAATACTTTGAACCGCATTAAAGCGCGAATCATTCAGGGCGTCACTTACCAGGACACCAATCTTTTCACGAATCACATGATCAACAACGGTTCTACTAACTAAAACATCTTCCTTACCAGAAATTGCAGTGATCCGCGAAACCACTTTAAAATCACCATAAATTTCTGAATCCCCTAAAGATATCAGACCCGATGACTGAACAAAAGAAGAAGCCAGCAAAACAGAACCGTGGTCTGCTGCAAGCGTTTTGAGCACTAGATTTAATATGCGTTCCAACAACAATTTAATGTCTAAAATTTGACTTGTAGCGTTAATCGCTTCATAAATAACACCTAACCTTGCAAGTGCCCCCCGCAACCAGTCGCCCTGAGCCCCCTCGGGGCGAGAAAGTAATGCGCTTCCTTCAGATTCGGGAACCGTTCCAAGCAAAGAAAACGAGCGCTCAAAAACTTCGGGCTGGTTTTGAAAAGTTACCTTAAGACTTTCAAGAAAAGGATCGTCTTTTCCAGAACCAAACTCACCAGGTTGAGGCGTAAACAGTAGAACTGTTTGCCCTATTTGGATCTGATCACCCGCCTTTAATAAAACATCCCGTACCGGTTTGCAGTTAACATAACAACCATTGGCACTTCCAAGGTCTCGTAGACGGTAACCATCCGCAGATTTAAACAATTCTGCGTGCCTGCGGCTTATTTCGGTATCTTGTATCCGAATTAAACAAGTCTGATCTCGGCCTATCCCGTTTAATGGAGCGACCAAATCATACTTTCTTCCTTCATCTAACCCTTTTAAAATTATTATACTTGGCACAGTTATAGCCTTTGGCGGGCAAGTTTACCACAACACCATATTATACCGTTTAACTTTTCATATCCGAACCAAAAAGCAAACTCTTTCGCAGTCGCATTTCTTCAAACGAAGTATGAATATTTTCCATCGCAATTGCTTCGCTTATTTCAAATGAAGTAATATCGTGGCGTACAATCCAAACATTCATTCCCGCTGCGGTTGCCGCCAATATATCTACATCCATATCACCCACATAAACCACTTCTTCCCGTTCCATTTTTAGTATTTTCGCAGCTTCCAGTAACATATCAGGTGCTGGTTTAGGATTCGCAACATCTTCCGGACCAAGTACCACTTTTAAATACTTTCCGATTTCAAGGTAATCAATCAGTTCTTTTGTAAATCGAACAGGCTTATTACTGCAAACACCCATTTCGATGCCAGATTTATCAAGTGTCTGCAAAAATTCTCGTGCCTGAGGGTATAACTTAGTGTGTTGCTTCATATGCACCTGATGGTGCGCATGGTACGCCTTTTTAGCCTGTGAAATATCACATCCGGGTAGCATCTTCGCCATTAAATGCTCGAGTCCGTGCCCTACATTTGCCTTAATATCAGCAAATCCAAGTTCGGGCAATTTATTCTCTGCTCGCACAAAATTTACACTTTGCGCTATAGCTTCAAAGCTATCCGCAAGAGTACCGTCAAAATCAAAAAGTACCGCGCGCAACATCTTTAAACCTCTTTAGATGAATACTTCCCTTATAATCATTAAGATATTAATAGGTTTTGCCAATATTAGTAACACCAATCGAAAACTTTATTATGCGATCTACACCAGAAGGCGACCACCGACCAGTATTAGCAAACGAAATTTTAGATATCATTGACCCCTTGCCAGGCAGAATCATTGTTGATTGTACACTTGGGGCAGGGGGCCATACAGCCTTATTGATTCCTAAAATAGTACCGGGAGGTAAAATTTTTGGCGTTGACCTCGACCCGCTTGCACTGTCTCGAGTCCAAGAAAAACTTGGCGCCTTTGCAGAATCTTTTCACTTCTTGCATGGAAATTTCGCGGGAATAGATAGGTTGCTAATGGAAAATGGAGTTTTTCAAGTTGATTCAATTCTTGCAGACCTTGGAATTTCTAGCCCTCAGATTGATGATCCACAACGAGGGTTTTCCTATATCCGCCCCGGCCCTTTAGATATGCGAATGGATCCAACTCGGGGACTTACTCTAGCCCAAGTCCTTGAAAAAATTGATGTCAATGTGTTGGCAGAAAAACTTAGTGAGTTAGGAGATGTCGAAAAAGCAGACGCTATCGCACAAGAAATAAAAACCAACTTTTCTGCCGGCCTACTTTTATCTACCACGGACCTATCACTTTTGTTAGGGAAATACAGCAATAACAAATCTAATATCAAAACTTTTGCTAGGGGAGAAATTAAACCTGCTAATGTCCTTGCTCAAGTTTTTCAAGCTTTAAGAATCCTTGTTAATCGCGAACTCGATAATTTAAAGTCACTTTTGCGCATTCTTCCTTCGATTTTAAAACCAGGCGGAACCGTTGCAATTATAAGTTTTCACTCCGGCGAAGATCGAATTGTAAAAAAAACGTTTGCAACCCTACTTGACCAAGGCTTCTTCGCGGATGTTTCCAAAGAACCGATAAGGCCTACCTTAGATGAGAAAATCAAAAACCCAAGGTCACGCTCTGCAAAATTAAGATGGGCCCGTAGGAACAATTAGTTTCCTTAACCTTAACTGCTGACTAATAATAAGATAATAAGTTCCAAAATATCAAGGCAACAAAATGAACCTGATCTTATTGATTACAACCTTGCTTGCTGCACAAAATACTGATTCTCTTAATGGGCAAGCTTATTTGCAAAGCAAAGAATTTGCTGCTCCATCTTTTTCCCTAAAAGCATTTAATAATCTCTACAAGCAGTGGAAGCTAGATTCGCCACCAGAAAAATCCATTACAGCACTAAACTTTGAAAAACGATATGGTATGCATCTAGCTCCTTATAGTAATGATGGCCTACCCATGGGGCTTAAGCTTGCGACTTTTCCTTTTACACTTGGAACAGTAAAAGGTATAGCTCTTGATTGTTTGATTTGTCATGGTGGGATTCTTGATGGAAAACCTTATCCCGGCCTTGGAAACAACTCCCTTGACCTTCAAACTTTTTTCGAAGATATGAATAAAGCCGACGGAAGTAAAAAACCCCTTGCCTTTCGTTTCGGTAACTCAAGGGGCACTAACGAAGCTGGGGCCGTTTCTGTTTTCCTTTTAGGTTTTCGTAATACCGATCTTACCCTAAAGACTTTATGGACTGACCTAGGATTAAATGACGATCTTCACGAAGACCCACCTGCTTGGTGGCTTCTTAAAAAGAAAAAAACTATGTATGCAACGGGGGGAGCCGATTCACGGTCAGTGAGGTCTTTGATGCAATTTATGATGAGCCCGCTTCATGGGCCAAATCATTTTGATACAAATGAGAAAAATTTTAATAATTTGTACCAATATATATTATCGATACAACCCCCTGCATACCCATTTTCAATTGATCACAGGATGGCCAAGTCAGGCAAGAATATTTTCGATAACAACTGTTCCAAATGCCACGGGACTTATGGTGATAATTCTTCTTATCCTAATAAAACAATTGCTTTAGAAACAATCGGAACCGACACAAAGAGGTTTTTTGGTATCACCAAAGATTTTGGCAAATTCTATAACTCCTCTTGGTTTTCCAAAGAAAAAGAAGGTTGGTTTTCTGATGACTATAAAGCTAGAGAAACAGATGGTTACCAAGCTCCTCCATTAGATGGCATCTGGGCTACAGCCCCTTACTTGCACAACGGGTCTGTACCAACAATTTATTCACTTTTAAATTCCAAGGTAAGACCTTCAGTTTTTACGCGTGATTTTGAAAATAAATTCGTAAATTACAATCAAAAAGAGCTCGGCTGGAATTATGAGTATAAAAATAATAGCGACCACCTTCGTCAAGAAAAAGAAGTTACTGAGCAGCGAAAATGGTACGATACCACTATGCCTGGAAAATTAAATAACGGTCATACTTTTGGAGATAAACTTTCGGACCAGGAACGCTTTGAAGTAATCGAATATTTAAAAACGCTTTAAGTTAAGTTTTATTCTTCGACTTTGATAACCGCAGGAGAATTTCCTTTTGTGTAGTTAGCCCACATCATCTCATAAGCTTTCTCTAAATAACCTGCGAAGCGTGCTGAATCAAATAGCGGAAGTCTAGAGCGATTTTTAATCAATTTTTGGCTATAAAATTGTAATTTGTCAGGATTATTTGCAAGACTTACTGCAAGGGTAATAAATTCGTCATAATCCTTAGCGATCAACTCGGGCAACTCAACTGCCCTTAGTAAACTACCACAAACCCGAGATGCAAAAGTCTTACCAGAACAAGTAAGCACAGGTAACCCCATTTGCAAAGCAAGGCTAGAAGTTGTGGCAGCATTATAAACAAGAGAATCTAAAAATAAATCTGCAGCCAAGTGCCTATGCAAGTGGTCCTCCCTTGGCACGAAACCTGCAAAATAAACTCTTAACCCATTAACTCCTCTTTTTTCAGCTTCAGCCCTAATATTTTTTTCCATAATAGGACCTGTAGATTGCAACCATAAAACACTTTGCGGAACTTGCTTTAAAATCTCCATCCATAAATCAAAACTTAAAGGTTCAATTTTGTAGCTATTATTGAAACTACAAAAAACAAAACCTTTGTCCGGTAAACCGTAAATGGCACGATCTTCTTTTTTAAAGGAAACTTCTTTTTCTAATTCTGCGATCATATAAGAATGAGGCATATACACAAATTTTTCGTTAAAGTTATCTGCATAATCAGGTGGGGTAAGAAATTCATCTGTAATAATATAATCAAAAAAATCTGCACCCATAGTTCCTAACATTCCTAAAAAATTCACATGAATTGGTGCAGGTCGTAACGGATATACTCCACCACGGTTAAACCCCGTATAACCCATAATATCAATCAAGATTTGAATACCATCTGACGCAATTCGTTTGGCAATTTCCTTGACATTTCTTTCAGAGACATCAAAAAAATGTTCACTTTCATTTTCTATTCGTAATCGGTAGGAACTAGAATTAGGTGGCGTAAACGAATAAACAAATAATTCGACCTTATCTCGGTTATGCTTACCAAATAGTCCGTGCAAGAGATGACTAATAGGGTGGTCATAAAAATCACCTGACAAATAAGCAATTTTAATCCTAATGTTTGATTGACTAGAAGCTGAAGAAAAATTGTGGAAAGGTTTATCCTGTTTTTTTTCTTTTATATTGTTGCTGTGACCCTTTGCAACCAAGTGCAATCTTTCAATTGACCAAGGCAAAGTTAACGCATGCCAAGGCCAAATAGCTAAAGCTTCATTTCACAAACCAACTGTTTTGCATAGCAAAGACGAACGAACGGTTCAGACTTTTCAGAGTCAATGTTTACAGCTTTTTCTAAGACAGATAAGGCCTCGGCCCTATCTTTTTTCACCAACAAGTGATCACCAAGCTTAGTGAGCATATCAGAATTATTTGGCATAATTTTTACCTCCTGCCTATAACAAGCAAGCGCATCATAATCTCTACGCAAAAACTCCAATGCAATACCCATCTGAAAATAAGCTTTTGCATAATTTAAATTAAACCGGATAGCTTCTTGATAATGTTGAATCGCCCTCAAGTGATGGCCTAAATGTAGCAAAGTATTGGCAAGATTAAAATGCGCCTCAGAATAATCAGGTTTAAGATGAATAGCTTTTTGAAATTCACCAATGGCTTCTTCGTTCAATTCAAGGAATTGTAAAACAGCTCCAAGATTATTAAAAGCGATCGCAGAATTAGGATTTAACGTAACCGCATTTGCGAAATTAACCCGTGCTCCTTTATAATTTTTGGATTGAACTTGTAAACGGCCAAAGTTATTAAAAGCTCTGGCATAAGATGGGTCTGATTCTATCGATTTTTCAATGCTTAAAATAGCTTCAGAAAATTTCCCTAACGCCAACTCTGCCTCACCCTTAGCATTCCAAAATACTGCGTTATTAGGTGCTATTTTTAAAGCTTTATTAATCCAAAAAATTGATTCTTCAATTCTTCCTTCTCCATTAAAAATGACACCCATCAAATAAAGTGTTTCAGAATCTGTTGGACAAAAATTTAATATCTGTTGGGAAACATTTTTAGCCCCAAGCATATCTCCCGACTGATAATTACTTATTGCTTTCTGTCGAAGAAGATGAATTTCTTGTGAAATCATAATTGCATTTTCAAAATGAATGATTTTAATTACAAATGTTATTTATTATAGTTTCCCTATGCTTATTAATAAAGCTCATCTTTTTTTAAAGTCAGCTAGCATGTATATAACTGATACTTTTTTTCGCATATTTGTGATATATTATCTGAAGCAGTTGTAATTATTTTCTAGGATAAAAAATGAGTGTTCCAATAAGTAGTCAAATCTCAACAAGTGAAGAACCTTGGTTAGAAGTTTTGTGTAGTCGCAATTTTTCTGATTGGCTTGCATCAGAAAAAATCAGCCTAGGCTTCACAACTTATCAAGCAAACAAAGTTTTCCTTCTAGGCAGAAAAAATGATGGTCAAATTTCTGTTTTCGAACGCAGTCTGCAGCGCTGTATGGGTCTTTTTGCAATTCATGATGGCTTTTGGCTTGGTACGACCTATCAAATCTGGCGATTTTGTAACGGTCTTATTCCTGGAGAATCCCATAACGACCATGACAAACTTTACATTCCTCGGGTTGCTTATACTACTGGTGACCTTGATGTCCACGACCTTGTAGTTGAAGATACGGGTAGACTTGTGTTTGTAAACACTATGTTTAATTGCTTGGCTACCACTAGCAATAAAAATAGTTTTACTCCTTTATGGAAACCTCCTTTTATCAGTAAACTAGTTCCGGAAGATCGTTGCCATTTAAATGGCTTGGCACTCGAAAACGGCAAGTCCAAATATGTTACTGTAGTTAGCAAATCAGATGTGGTTGATGGTTGGCGCAATCGCAGGCACGAAGGTGGTTGCATTCTTGAAGTCCCAAGTGGTGAAACGATTGTTTCAGGGCTTTCGATGCCGCACTCTCCTAGGATTTATCGAAATGAGCTTTATGTTCATAATTCCGGTACGGGATACTTTGGAAAGGTTGACCGCAAAAAAGGAACTTTCGAACCAATAACTTTTTGCCCAGGATACCTTAGAGGTTTAGCTTTTTCGGGAAATTATGCCATCGTTGGACTCTCGGGCCCCCGAAAAGATAAAACCTTCAATGGATTAAAATTAGACGAGGAACTTACAAAACGCGATTCAGATCCTTGGTGTGGTTTACAGGTAATCGAACTTTCCACTGGAAATATTATTGAGTGGGTTAAAGTTGTTGGTTCCATTAGCGAATTGTACGATGTTGTGGTGCTTAAAAATGTTGTTAGGCCAATGGTTCTTGGTTTTAAAACAACAGAAATCTCTCAACTAGTTAGTATGGACGAAATCGAAGGGCTTTAATCGTTTCCGTACTGATAATTGACGGATGCAAAAATCTTATAATCAATATTAGGAAACAAATTATGCCTAGCTTCCAATTCTGTAAGCCAAGGTTCGTCAATGTTTTCCTCAAATATTTGTTGATATAAATTAAGAAAATTTAGAATATGTAGTTTGGTACGATTTGTTGCATATTCAACCGTTGTTTGTGCTTTGATTATAAAAGCCCAATCACTTGACTGAGCAAGCATCAATTCCCTCAAGGCTTGATTAAGTGCCCTTCGAGTTAGGCTATCGGGAGATTGAATTTTCGAAGCTAATTCTTCCATACGATCTGCACAAGCGTGCAAGTGCATATAAATCCAATCGTTTGATTCTTCAAGCCAAACCTCACAAAAGCCATTATTTCCCCAACTGGACATAACCGGCTTTGATTCTTGAATATCAGGGTGCTTAGAAAGATACTCGGGAACGGTGATAGTTTGAATAGTATTGCAATTAAAATGGATTTTTCGGAACAAAAATTCGAGCCACTGTGGACCTTCAAACCACCAATGTCCAAAAAGTTCAGCATCATAAGGTGCAACAATCAAAGCAGGCCGATCCTTCATTGCACCACTAAGCCATTCTACTTGTTTCTCGCGATTAAAAATAAAATTATCAGCATGATCAGAGGCTTTTTGAGAAGCTTTTTCAGGTTGGTAAGGTTTTTTATCCGGGGTTTGCCCCGTAATACTAAAGTATTTAATTCCAGTCATTGTCCTAATGCCAATTTGATGGAGGTGAGGCCTAAGATATTCAAAATCGAGATCAAAGCCAATATCGTGATAAAATTCTCGGTAACAATAATCACCTGGATAACCTTCTAAGGCACTCCAAACTTGTTTTCCCGGTTCAGTATCTCGTCCAAAAACAGAGACCGAAGTTCCGGGACATTTAATAGGGGCGTAGATTCCAAATTTAGGGCGAGGTTCAGCAAAGAGAACCCCGTGGGTATCGGTAAAAAAGTAAGAGATGCCAAAACTTTCAAGAATTTTTTCTATACCAGAAACATAACCACACTCGGGGAGCCAAATCCCTTTAGGTTTTTTGCCAAAATGTCGTTCGAATTCTTTTACGCCCACCTCAATTTGAGCGCGAACAGATCCTGCATTTGAACTAAGTAGAGGGAGAAATCCGTGAGTTGCAGCAGAAGTGATAAGCTCTAGTTTTCCCAAGTCAAAATATTTTTTAAAAGAATAAAGAAGTTTTCTTTTATGGGTATTTTCAAAACGATCAAGAATCATTTCAAAACGGGTATTGTACATTTTAGCGAGTTTATAAAATTCGGGCTCCCAGCGAGTCCTCTCTACTTCTTTTCTCGAAAGATTAATCAGATTATGAATATAACGCAAAAAGCGTTCTGCAAGCAAGGAATCATCAAGCATAGCAGCAAGAGTAGGCGTAATAGACATAGTAAGGCGCCATTCGACCTTATCATTTTCCAAATTTTGGAACATTTCAAGGAGGGGGATATAGACTTCAGCAATGGCTTCAAAAAGCCAGTCTTCCTCCAAGAAATCTTCAAATTCGGGATGGCGTACAAAAGGAAGATGTGCGTGCAAAACCAACATCAAGTAGCCTAAAGGCATTTAAAACTCCAACCATTTAAATGAACGATTCTTAAAGACTTCACCAATTTAAATCCATCAATAAGTTCAAAATCAAAAAATCAACTCATATCCATTTACCACGAATCATTACGCATGAACAACTTTGATTTCCCAAAAGTAAATTTTCGAGGGGATCGCTAGGACCATTTGATTCAAAAGGAAAGCAAGAAAAATTCGCCTGCTTACCTCGGGTCAAACTACCATTTTGCCTGTCCAAGCGCAACAAAGCAGCAGCATTAATCGTGATCATTTTTATAATATTTTCAGCGGAAATTTCGGGATTTACTTTACGAACAAATCTTGCCTCATTAAGCACATTAAGATCTGGATTTGAAGAAATTCCATCAGTCCCCAACGCAATTTTCCAACCAGCCTTAAGCATTTCTGGCATAGGGTGACTCTTTCCATTAAAAAATTCATAAGTTCTCGGGCAATAAATAAGTTGTCGCTTTTTATTATTAAAATCCTGTAAGTAAGATCCGTGGACAATGATTGATTGTGGATTACGATCAAGAGTCTGCAGTACAGATAAAATTGAACGTGAAAAACCTGATTCATCAAAACCATTTTTCAAAATAAGCCAATCAGCAAAAATCCCTCGCTGCGTTTGTAAAAGTTCAACTTCTTGGAAAGTTTCTGCAAGATGCATTTGTAATGGTAGATCTTGTTCAACTGCAAAGTCGAGTAATTGAGAACGAACGCTGTAGGGAGAATGAGGGCTAACCCCTGGGCGCAAATAGGAGTGATGCTTTAATGTCGATTTCCAGTTTAAAAATGCTTCTAATGAAGATTGTGCCCGCTCTTTTTTCAAACCCAACAATTCATAATAAACTACCCCGCCTAAGTAACTTTGAGATAGTAAATCCCAAGAAGTGCCTCCAGAAGAAATATCTCCAACTAAACAAATTCCCGCTTTTAAAGATTGTGTAATTCCTAGAGAAATGTCTTGCTTTATCTGCTCAGAAGATCTCGAACTACGAAACGATATAACCGAATCGATCCAGTCCAAGAAGTTTGCTCCATTTTTTTTATCACTCGGAAATCCAGAAAGGTCAAGGTGGGTATGCGCATTAACTAAGCCCGGAAGTACAACAACTTCGCCTAGATTTTCGTCTATCTTATTACTAGATGCCTTTAATATTGAAGTAATAACTTCTCCCTCAATATGAATTTGCCCCCATTCTAACGGTACTCCATCGACAGGAATAATCCATCGTGCGGTGATAGTTTTATAATTTTTCACTTCGTTCAAGAAAAATCCCCGTAATATTGTTGTTCCCTTGTTGCAACCAGTCGTTGAGCGCTAATTATTTTATGGGCATTTAGAACCGGAACACCGTGATGTTCTTCAACAACGCCATAAGCAACATACGGTCCGAGGGTTAAATGAGCAATCATATTGCATAGCCCGGGAAATAAAACTACATCCGCAAGTCCTGTTTCGTCTTCGAGTGAAATAAATTGCATTGGCTTTCCCGACTCGGTTGTTGTTCGCCTTGCAGTTGCAGTAATACCTTCGATGGTAATTTTTTTCCCAACACTATTAGGCAAATCAATGCATTTTGTAATACCTCCTGTTTGCGAATAAGAATGATATCCATTTTCTTCGCGAAGCATAGCAATCAATGGCATAGTTACAGTAAAGCCAAGGGTTTGCCATTCATCTCTAGCCTTTTGCAATTTTGAAATTTGCACGGGTGCCCACCGATCGGGAATAACTGCGCCAAATAGTTCTTTTGATTTGCATCCTATGCGAGATTCGGCCTGCAAATAAAGCAAAGGTCTTGGTAGGCCGAAACAATCACAAGTCCCTGATTGAATTAGAAGTAAAAGTGTTTCGGAACCCGGGGATAATCTTGTCATAAGTTCAACCAAACCAGTAAAAGGTCCGTTGCGTTCACGGTCTTGGTATAGAAGCTTTTTAAAAGCAAATGGCAACCGTGCAATAGAATCAAATCCAACTCGAATACCATCTGCTTCAAGTTTAAATCTAAAGCTGGAACGATTAATGCAAGGGGTAAAAATTGGGATTTTTGACCTTCGAACCGCCTCGATATAAACATGCTTAGGATAGGTCCCCTGATTATTGTTTATTGCAGCGACCCAGAATTCGCGGGGGTGATAGGTTTTCAGCCACAGCGTTTTCCACGCAATCAATCCGTAGCTTACTGCATGACTCTTACAAAATGAATAACGATTAAACTTAGACAATTGTAACCAAAGATCGTCCAGATTATCTTGAGAAATCCCAGACCCTTCACATAAGGAATAGAATTTATTAGATAATTCAGTAAACTGCTTCTCGGTTTCCCATTTCGCAACTTTCTTACGAAAAGCATCGGCATCGGCAGGCGAAAGTTTCCCCAATACTTTCAGCAACCTGAGGGAATCATCTTCGTAAAGCAACATAAACTCTGTATCGCCTAGCAGATTTACAAGTACGGATTCCATCATCTTAGGCTTTTCGAGGCCTCTGCGCCTTCGAATAAATCGCTCTTTCATTCCAATCGAAGCCGCTCCTGGCCGGATCAATGCCAAAGATTGAATCACATCATCCAGGCATTGCGCCTGCATCTGTACCAACAAATGCCTCATCCCGGGTGATTCCATCTGATTAACCCCAAGCGTATCGCCTTGCAAAAGTAATTGGGCAACTTTTAGATCTTTTTCAGGCATATCAGCGTGAGGTAAAAGTCTTTCCCCTGCAAGGGTAGAAGCTTCATCCACGGTAGCCAAGGCTCGATTCCCTAAAAGATCAATTTTAACCAGTCCGATTTTCTCCACAGCATCTTTTTCATACTGAGTAATCACCACACCTTTTCGTGACCACTGTAAAGGCACATATTCCTCGATTGGCGTAGGGGTGATGACAATCCCGCCTGGGTGAATTGACAAATGATGTGGCCTTCCCACCAGCATTCGAGCATGACGGAGCATCTGTTTCCACTGGATTGGTTCTAACGGACAACCTGAATAGTGGTGAACATCATCGTAAGATTTTTCACCGCTGATGTATGGCTCTAATCGCTTCTCAAGTGCTGGGCCTATGCCCGATATTTGATCTTCTGAAAGTCCATACACCTTGGCAGATTCACGGAATGCTGATTTGGGTTGAAGAAATAAATGCGAGCTGATCCTAGCAGCGTAACGCTTACCGCGCTTTTCAAGAACATGATCTATCAATGCATCTCGTATCTTCCAATCAAAATCGAGATCAATATCGGGCAAGTCAACACGCCCCATGTGTAGAAAACGCTCAAAAACAAGGTTATGTCGCAGCGGATCAACATCAGTAATGCCAAGCAAATAACAAACCAAAGAATTACCCGCAGAGCCACGCAGGGCAGGGGTATGGCCATCAGAGCGTGCCAGCCTGGTGATTTCATTAACGGTAAGAAAGTAGCCATCGAGGCCACGAGCATGAATGATTTTAAGTTCTTCCTCAAGCCTACGCCTTGCGATTTGGTCGTTATACAATTTGCGCTGATGCATTCCCTGATCACACAAAACACGCAAATGAATCACCGACTCCATACCACAAGAATCGAGAGGTTCGGGCAAAATAATAGTGGTGGGCAAAACATTAACTTCCAACTTTTCTGCGAGACTCTCTGCATTCATAATTGCTTCGGGAATATCGCTAAACAATTCCTGAAAGTTTTTAAGGGAAAGTAAACAATTATGGTTGCTAACTTGATCCTTCGTAAGCCGCTGCAGCATTGTGCCCTCACGAATTGCGCGAACAACGCTATACAGTTCAAACGATTTAGATTGAGCAAAATAACAACCGTGAAGGGCCACGGGTAAGACTTGCAAATGATTCGCACATTCAAGCAAATTCAATTGCCGCTGCGAAGCCGTTCGCCTTAAGCTAGAACGATTAATTCCTGCCCATAACCTTGATCTGTAAACAGGGTGCAGCAATTCCAAAAGATTGCGAGTATCAACCAGAAGATGCAAACCTTGATTAAAGTTCAGCAGTAATTCACTCAGATCAGATTTATCTTCAAGATTTAAACGACTAAGAATACGGCATAGGTTTCGATACCCAGCACGATTTTCGATAAGTGCGACTACAGATTGCGTTGCAGTTTTAAGTACAGCTCCAAGAATCGGTTTAATTCCATAGCGAAGTGCCTGATGATGAAAAGAAACCGCACCCAAAAGATTGTTCGTATCCGTTAGTGCGAAAGAACGATAACCAAGGAAAGCAGCTGTTAAAAGTAATTCTTCGGTACTTGAAATCCCCTCAAGCAGTGAATACCAAGAATGGTTGAGCAAAGAAGTTGACATAAACTTACCTCCATTCAGATAGTATACATTTGTACCGATATGTTTCTAGTCCAACTTCGTTACCCTCGATTAACCCACATTTTAACTCATTTTAACCTATTCTTTCTTCTACTCCTTCCATGCAGATCGTATAACACCTACTGGACTTCTTTCGTTCTTGGTCTTAGGTATTTTAACTATGAGCATTATTTGCATCCGATCTGGCAGAGTCATTGATCCTTCACAAAACATTGATCAAATTGCAGACCTCTGGATCCAAGGCGAAAAAATTCTTGGCATCGGTTCAAACCTTGCAGCTAATCCGGACCAAATTATTGATGCCAAGGGCCTTATTGTAACCCCAGGCCTGATCGACATGCATGTACACCTCCGAGAACCCGGACGCGAGGAAGACGAAACTATTGCTACGGGTGCACATTCAGCGATAGCAGGTGGGGTAACTTCGGTTGCCTGTATGCCAAACACCGAACCCGCAATCGACACACAAGCTTCCGCAGAATTTATTATCCTTCAAGCAAAACGTGCAGGCTACGCCAATGTATTTCCTATTGGCGCAATTACTAAAGGGCGCGAAGGTAAAGAACTCGCAGAGATTGGTGGTCTAGTAAACGGCGGTGCCGTTGCATTCACCGATGATGGTACACCTGTTGTGAGTGCGGAAATAATGCGCAGGGCAATGGAATATTGCAAAGGCTTTGATAAAACCGTACTCAGCCACTCTGAAGATCTCGACCTAACCAAAGGTGGAGTTATGAACGAAGGAGTGGAAAGCATGCGCCTAGGGCTTCGAGGTATGCCCAGGGCTGCAGAAGAGGTGATGATTTATCGAGAGATCGCCCTTGCTGAACTCACTGGGGCAAAGGTACATATTCTTCATGTTTCTACTAAAGGTGGGGTAGAATTAATTCGCCAAGGAAAAAGTAGGGGAGTTAAAGCTAGTGGGGAAGCTTGCCCGCACCACTTCACACTGACCGATAAATGCCTTCGCACTTTCGACAGCAACTACAAAATGTCACCCCCTTTGCGTACTCAGATCGATATTGAAGCCATCCTAGAAGGCCTTCGAGATAATACGCTTGAAGTTCTTGCAACTGATCATGCCCCTCATTCCCCTGAAAAGAAAATGCGGGAACTCGATCAAGCCCCAAATGGTATAATCGGACTTGAAACCTTTCTTCCCATCTGCATTCAAGCACTTATAATTCCAGGCATATTAACTTGGAGCCAGATGATTAAAAAAATGACTATAAACCCCGCCAAAGTCTTGGGAATTGATCGTGGAACCCTAAAACCAAATGCTTGGGCCGACATAACATTAATTGACCCCGAAGTAGAATGGACAATTGACCCAACTCGATTTAAGTCCAAGAGTAGGAACTGCCCCTATGCGGGCTGGAAAGTAAAAGGCAGAGCCGAGAAAGTTTTTGTAGCTGGAGTACTTAAACAAGAAAAAAGCTCCCTTTAATTTTAGCTATAATTTTTTGTATCGGTAGGAAGAATAGCAATGATTGAAGCAGAAAATTTAACCAAAGAATTTCTCACCGCAGGAAATGATATCCCATTTAAAGCTATTGATTCACTTACTTTCAAAATTCTAAAAGGTGAGGTGGTAGGATTACTTGGACCTAATGGTGCAGGCAAAACAACCACGATGCGAATTCTTTGTACACTCCTTGCCCCAACTTCGGGCACCGTGAAAATCGCTGACTTCAATATCTTAACCCATCCTGATGAAATTCGCAAAAGACTTGGTTTTGTTTCTGCTGGAACTGGTATTTATGACCGTCTCAACCCAGAAGAACTTTTACAGTATCACGGCAGGCTGCACGGTATGAACGAAAAAACCATTCAAGAACGCACCGCTGAATTATTTAATATACTTGGCCTAGAAATGTACCGCAAAAGACTTGGCGCAAAACTCAGTACGGGAACAAAACAAAAAGTTTCACTAGCTCGGGCATTGATTCACGACCCACCCGTTTTAATTTTTGATGAACCTACCGCTGGCCTTGATCTCATTAGCACCTTGAGCCTTTTAGAAACAATCAAGACCTTAAAGACACTTGGTAAAACCGTGCTTTATTCAAGTCATCATTGCAACGAAGTAGAAAAAATTTGCGACAAATCTCTTATCTTAAAAGATGGAAAGATTCTCTGGTTTGGTAATTGGAGAAGTAAAGAACAACCCCAAAAACAACTTTCAGAGTTCTTCCAAGAACTTTCAGGGTATTCTCCACACTCTGAAATCAATTCTATTTAAAAGAGCAGTGGTCTATTAACGATCAATGGGATTCAAAATTCCCACACGATAATATTCAAGCAACTGCACCAGTCAGAATTTATGCTCAAAAAAAATGAATGGGTTGGACAATTGGATTATTAAAACAGGCATTTTATTAGACTTGGAGAAAAACAATAAAACCAAATACATTAAAGCTCTTTATTTAAAATTTTTGCAGAAATAAATCCTGTTTTTTATGAAATCAAAAAAAAGAATAAAAAAAAGAAAAGGATCTAAATCTTCACCTCCAAAGATTATAATTCGAATTTCCAACAATTTAATTTGTCGATTGGTTGGCTACACCGTACCATACCAATGTGTAGGTGCTTGATTGCATTTTGCAATTAAGAGAATAGGGAAAACGGTTTAAATCCGTTGTGGGGCCGCCGCTGTAATCGGTGCATGTTTATCATTAAAGCCACTGTGAAAACGGGAAGGCTGATAATCCTAAAAAACGAATGTTTTTTAATGCCGAGAGCCAGAAGACCTGCCTACAAATTTAAAGCCATTTGCTGCGGACGCAGGCAAACAGCACAAAAGAATGTTCTACATTTTGTTGTAGGCTTTCTGTAGTTATGTTGCGTCCTAATATCTTTCACAAAGGGATTAGACGTACCATGACTCATATCAACGCTAAACGTAAAGCATTTACTCTGATCGAACTTCTTGTTGTTATTGCTATCATTGCCATTCTTATTGGCCTTTTACTTCCGGCAGTTCAAAAAGTTAGAGAAGCGGCAAGTCGTATTCAATGTTCTAATAATGTTAAACAGTTATCTTTGGCGGTTATGAACTATGAAAACACATTTCAAGTTTTACCAATGAGTTATTCAACGCCTAGTCCATCTAACTGGCCTTATTCAACTACTTATTGGTTTGGATTGGTTGATACAGCTAATAATGTTGATACTTCTAAAGGAATCCTAACAAACTATTATGAAAATAACAGTAAAGCAACTCAGTGCCCAGCTTTAGATAAAGATAAAGTTATGACTCCCTATAAAAATGCTGCGGGGGGATATGCCACCGGAGGTTATGGCTACAACCGTTGCCTAGGTGTGACTTACTGGAACGCAGGAAATTGGTCAAATCCTATATTTTTGACAAGAAGAATTGGAGATTTTTCTTCAACGTCTACAACTTTTGTATTTTCCGATTCCGCATTAATTTCAACTTTCTCAAACCCCATAGTGTCTCAAGAATCTTATAGCATCGCTGCACCGTTTTCAACTTACAATGGATCAACACCCCAACCAACTACTCATTTCAGACATTCAGGGGGAGTCGCAACAGTCGCTTTTCTAGATGGGCATGTTGAGTCAAAAACTGAAGTTAGTTTTGCAACCCCTGCAAGTTGGAATGCAACTTCTGTTGCATTGGCTAAAAGCTTAAAAATTGGCTATTTATCAGACACAAATATGGCATATGATGGAAAATAGTAGACTGATGCTTTCTTTCGGATAAGTTTTCCATAATTATTCAAAGGAAGCTTTTTTTTACAAGCGAAAGTTTATCCTTATCATGCCTATGCGAAGCATTTTGAAATCAAAAATACATCGGGCCAAGGTAACTCAGGCAGATTTAGAATATGAAGGTAGTATTACACTTGATGCTACTCTTCTTATTCTCGCTGACATTCTCCCTAACGAAGAAGTTCATATTTGGAATGTTACACGAGGCACTAGGTTCCGAACCTATGCCATGATTGGTAAAGAAAACTCGGGTGTTGTTTGCATAAATGGAGCAGCAGCTCATCTTGCATCTGCAGGGGATCTTATAATAATTGCAAGTTATTTCTTAATCGCAGAAGGGGAAGGAATTCCAACACCTAAAATTGTTTTTGTAGATAGTAACAATAAACCCAAAAGATTAGGCCAAGCTGAAACGCCTGGCCCTCATTAAGCACCTAAATCTTAATTCTTATAAATTCAAATTACTTTGCATTTGCAGTAGTATATCTGTGAGTAGGTACCGGCCTTCCTGGTTTAAAGCTTTGAGTTTTTCCCAAAACCATTTGAGCGCCATTATTTAAACAGATTTCTTCTACAGTATCTTTAACTATTTTTTCTAGAACTACAGGATCTAAAGCCACTCGAGCATTTACTATCAAATCAAAATGATCAATTTTTATTTTAGATGACAAGGATAATTCTGGATTGGTCCCACTCGAAACAAGGTTAGCTACGCCAAAGGCACCATCAGCAAGCGCAATTACTTTCAAATGTGCCACCTCAGCACTATGTGTAATTAATTTATTTCTTAATTTTGTAATCACCTCAAGGATCATTGAATCAACATCAATGGGTTGCTTTGAATTAACTTGCAAAGCACTGTTCAACCAACCAAGTTCGGCTTCACCCTCGGCATAGATATCGTAATCGATATCGAGGATTTTACGGCCAAAATTGCCTTCCTGTTCAAGCAAAGTTGCTAATTCAACAATTCCAGTTCCTTGTTTAGCTGACATCTTCAGTACTGGCATTCCAGGAAAACGGCTAGAAACCATTTCCATTAATTCTTCTATTTCTTTAAGGGAAAGTTCATCGATACGGTTAATTACAATGGCATCGGCTTCTTCTAATTGTTTAATAAATATATAAGCAGCTTTAGGCGAGAATCCTATTTCCCCATCACCTTTTAATATTTTGATACCGTGACTTGGCTTAAAAATAACTGGATAAGGGGATACCTGCAAACGGGCACTGTATAAGTCTTTTAAGGGCTGAACAACCGTTGCAACAAGATCGGTGCACGATCCAACTGGCTCTGCGATAATAACATCTGGCCGATTATTTTCTTCCAATTTTCCAACTCGGTCAACAAGTTCATCAAATTTGCAGCAAAAGCAAGCACCCGCTACTTCTTCAACAGTAAGACCTTGGGAACGCAAGCTATTAGTATCAACCAAATCAGAAGCCTGATCATTAGTGACTAAAGCAACTTTTAAACCTAGCGATTTGTAATGGGAAGCAAGCTTAGACATAGTTGTGGTTTTACCCGCGCCTAGAAACCCGCCTAGCATTATGAATTTAATACGCTTCATCATTTTCTCCGTAAGGCTTTTCAGAAAAATAAAAATCAAACACACAAACGAGACAACAGCTTGTAAATTCCACCACCTAGGACTGCCCCAAGAATTGGAGCAAGAATATAAATTGTAAAAACGCCGCCCCTTGGTCCAGGAATTGCGATAGGACCCCATCCAATCAAATAGGCAATCAATCTTGGACCAAAATCTCGGGCTGGATTAAAACAAGCCTGAGTCAATGGTGCTATAATCGAAATCAAAACCGCAACAGCAAGTCCTATAAATAACGGGCCAAGGTTGGAGCCTGGCATATTACTATTTGCCTTATCAGTAACAGCATAGATAACAACTGCAAGAATCAAAGTTCCAAGTAATTCTGCAAAAAACGCGTTAAAATGCGAAACTTTCTCATCAAAAGTAGTACGATTTTTATCATCATAAATACCTTCTGCGGCAGATAACGAACCTGGATTCGGAAAATATTCTCCGTAGCACATTGCGGTAAGTTCGCTCCCAGTTTCTCCCCGTACAACTCCCTTATCTTTTTCTCTTTGGATAATATAAGGCTGATAGATAACAAAAAGAAAAACAGCAGCAACCATTGCACCAAACACCTGACTAACTATGTAGGGAACTATTTTTTCTTTGGCAAACATTCCCCATACGCTAAAAGATATTGTCATCGCGGGGTTTAAATGAGCACCACTAATTTGTCCAACAACATAAATAGAAAGCGTTACGCCTAAACCCCAAACAATAGCTACTTGCCAAAGCCCAGACTGAGCACCCGTAAGAGTTGCGCTGTGAACTACACCACAACCGATAAAAACAAGAATGAATGTTCCTAAAGCTTCTGCAAAGCAACAAGAAAACAACGAGGGGTTTGAATTTTTAATCATAAATAGCAAAATTCCTTAGATACAGCATTTTTTAGTATTACCCAACAACTCAAGACGGCAACAACCAAGATCTAAAAAGCTGGAGGAGATGGAATCACTTTTACTATTAGAAAAATAAGATATTAGACGGTAATAAATAAAGCGCCCCTTACGGTTAGCTTCGACAAAACCAGCTTTCCTAAGCACCGATAAGTGGTGAGAAACTTTAACCATATGCTTTCCTAAGCAATGGGAAAGTTCACTAACATTTTTATGCCCATCGGTAAGGCATTCAATAATTTTAAGTCTTTGTGGGTCAGAAAGCACACTAAGTATTTTGCAACATTCATCGGGGTTTAGATCAAGCACTAAGTATATCTCCTACAAAAACACTTAACACCTTGATAAGACTATAATTTTCAATCAAGGATGCAAGCAAATTAGAAGAAAACTTATCGGTTGATCACAAAAATACCTCTAAGCTTTTCTCCAAAATAGCCTAATGTTCATTATTACATTTTTTATCAATTAAATTTAATACCAAAATTTTATTGAAGGGTTTACTCTTATAAATCTCTTTGTTGTATATGCGATCGGTGAAGTACAGTTTCTGTGAAGTAAATTAAATCAGGTTTCTTAATTTCCTGATTTGTAAAAGTGTGTTTAGCTGATCTGCTGGAGTATTAGATAACTTGGTCAGCATTGTTCTGATATAGGATTTTTTTAAACCAATGATGATTATTCTACCTTCTATTATTACAAACTCCAAAACTAACAGACCTAGCAAGAAAGATTTTATTGATTGGGTACTAGAAGTTAAGAATCACCAATGAGAATAACCATTTTATAAATTTGGTGAAAGATACCTGTTAACAGCATTAAAGATTACTTTACTTTTAATTAGCATCTGGACTTATTTAAATTGAAATTTTAAAAAATCAATCTATGCATAGAATTTTAATATCCATCTTACGCAACAAAACTTTAGCCAAAATTTTTGAGTTTAAATAAAAAACACCTATGATAATAATATCGATTATTTTATTAGAAGGATCTTGTGCTAACCGATTAAAAAAAATACCTTAAAGCATAATGGTATAAAGTAGCTAATCACAATGAAGGATTGAAAAACGGCCAGCATTCATTTTTCTGAAACGATCTTTTTTTGATATTCAGTTTTAGCATAACTAGCTTCAAGAAGTTTTTCTTTAGCAAGACGAGAACGAATAGGATCATTTTTTACTTTATCAAACAACTTGGATAGATGGAACAAAGCCCGAGCGTGTTCATCCACATCTTGATAATAAAGGGTATCAACTTTTAAAAACATCCAAAACGCATCGACATCATTACCCTTTTTAAGGTAGTATTCACCCATCAGATTTAAAGCTTTTCCTCGGACATTACTTTCGTCAGAAACTTCGATAACAGAATTTAAATCAGCCTCGATTGTAGTTAATTGATTAATAATAAGACTTGCTTGCGCTTTAAGCAGAAGGACAAAAAGTCGTCGAGGGTCATTAGGAGAAATAGAAGATTCAAGTTCCTTGATTTTTGTTTCCGCTTCGGGCATACGATTAGCACGCATTAGCAAGTTAAGGGCCAAAAAATCTGAATCAGTTTTAATATCAGATGGTACGCCAGGGAGTTTTGCTATTCCTTGGTAAAGTTTTAAGGCGGCATCTAAATTTCCTTTTATTTCGTGCAAATCCGCTTCTAGCTTAAAGGATTGCAAAGTCATCCAAGAATCGGGGTTATCTAATCTTACCGCAGTCAAAGCCTTAATCGCATCTTGAAAACCATCGGGGTTAATTTTTGCTACATCGGATTTTATTTTTGCAATTCGAAAACTTAGGTATTTGGATAGGCGGCCGTCATTTTTCACCTTGGCCAGCAAGTCAGCTATATCTTTTATTGCCTCTTCATAAAGTTTTAAACGGTCTACTTCTTTTGTACTTGCAAGGTTGGCCCGATTTTCTTTACCCAAAGCGCTTTTTAAATCAATGCTACTTATTAAGGTGCTATTGTATGTAACATTGATGATATCCATTGATGGAACTAAAAAAGACCCTGGCCCTTTTTGGCTTTTGATCATTAAACCTTTAACGCTGTCTCCCGTTATAGTGCCATTAACCTCAGTTTCCCCATTTTTAGCTTTATCGAGATACTTAATCGCATCTTGGGCTAAGACAGAGAAGCAAAATAAAAAGAAAAAACCAAAGGCAAAAGAAACTCTAAGCATAGATGTAAACATTATTTCTTATCTCCAACATTTTGAGCGCCAGTTTTAGAAGCAGGCGCGACTCTTTTTGCTTTCAATTTTTCAAACTGTTCTTTTAATTCTTTTTCAGAAGCCAACAAGTCATCAAATCGTTTTTTTGATTCAGCACTTCCAAAATCTGGCTGAGATGTTTCTAATTTTTCTATTAAACCTGCAGCATCCGAAATCCCTTTGCTTTTTCGGGCAGGATCTGATGCCTTTACACCATAGTGATACATACCAAAAACCATATGGTAATATGCTTCAAGGTATTTGTCTTTAATCTGATTATCGCTTGACTTGCTAACCAATTGCTTAACCATTTGACTAGCTAGAGGTACCGATTGGTTATATTTTTCCTGAGCTTCCAAAAGTTTAACTTTTTCGAGAAGGCACTGGGCATCTTTAGCACCCCAACCTGGAATTTCCTTGGTACCCGTAACAATTTCTTCGACCAACTTAGTAGCTTCTTCAAATTTTTTCAAAGTTCGTAATTCCCTTGCAATCTGCAACTGAATGCCTTTGTAAGCAGCATTTGCCTTGGCATCATTATCCATAGCCGGTTTAACTGCAGTTTTTAGCAAGGTAAGAGCCTTTTCATTAAGCCCCATCGTTGAATAGTTAATAGCAATCAATCGGATCAAATCGTTATTAATTTTTTGTTTTTTAGTAACATCGTCAAGGATTGCAGTAAAACCAGCAATGGAGTTATCCAAAGATTTTTTATCACCTTTTTTCCGTAACTCTTTAATTTGATCGCCAATAAGTGCGTTCAATTGAAGTAAAACAACATTTGCAGTTCCAGCAGCTTCCGCACCGGAAGATAGATAATCAAGCGCTTTGACTACTTTTCGAGCTTTTTCAATATTCCCTATTTGGACATTCGCCTGCAGGGCCATACCAAATAAAGCAGAACCCAACTGGATATTCTGTTTAATTTCTGGCATTTTGCCTTCAATTACTCGGTCTACCAGAGGGTCAAGTAATTTAGAGACATCTTCAAGCTTTACTTGATTAAAGCTGGAATTAGCTAAGCCATACAGGGCAAAAAGTCCAAGATTTTCAATGGTATTAGAAACCCCTTTTCGTATTTCTTCATCTTTTGTTTGGTCGGGGTCAAAAGTGTGCTTAGGCAATTCATTTTTCATAATCACAGATAGAGATTCTAACTCGGGAAATTTTTTAGCGGAGTAGTATTCACCCCCAAGTTTGCCCTTGGCAATAAAATAAACTTTAACCGTTGTAAAGTCAGAACCGGGTAAAGGAATCGGAATCGATTCAAAAGCTTTTACGGCTTTAGCTTTATTTTTTCCATCTTTGATTTCCCCTTCAGCAGCAAGTGCAGCATTCCCTAAATCAAATTGGCAAAAAGAGTAGGAAGGGTAAGTTGGTAGTATTTGTTCTAAATTAGCAATTGCTTCTACATATTTCTTCTCTTTTAACATAAATGTTGCCAATTGATGCCTTGCACTATTACCAGGTATATCGCTAGGCCAACGGTCAACCATCATTTTTGCAAAAGCATACATTTCGACTTGAGCTGCTTTAATTTTGTCATCTGTTGATCCAGCTTTTTCAAGCTCAGACATTTTTTGAGCATACGAACCAAGAGTATAAATAGAAGCTGTTGAAGCTTGGGGAGACCTAGGATCATCAGTCACAAATTGTTTACCAACCTGAATAGCATCATCAAATTTTTTATCTGTGAAGTAATAATAAGTAAGCATTGCCCGAGCGTTGTTTATTTCGATTTGATTAATGCCCAAACCTTTTTTCATTGTGTCTTTTGCTTCTTTAGTTTCTAAACCTTGTTTAAGAGAAGCAATAATAATTTCAGCGTGTTCTTTTCTTTTCTTTTCTATGTCATCTGGGTTAGTCATTTTGGATTCACCTTCCCCGATTTGGGAAATTTCGTACTGAGCCCTAACAAAACAATCTTCAAAAGTTTTAAGTTCGGAGACTTTTTTAGAAAAGGCACCTTGTTGCTTCATTAGGCTCAGCTTTATGTTTCGAGCTTCCTCTGTAAACTCATTTTCAGCTTGTTCAACTTCTGTCAATTGTTTTCGAGCCAAGCTTAAAAGTTCAGTTTTCTTTTGTGTATTTGTAGCAATTGCTTTACTTCCATATTGGTCGATATAACTTTTAGCAAGCAACATTCGTATACCATAACCTTCAGGAGTCTTCGTGAAAGACTTAAAGTCTTCGAGCCACTTGGTGGAATTATCTTGAATAATTTTTTCGACATTCTTTTCCGTGGGATCAGGTGCATCCTTAATAACTTGAAGAAAAAAGTACCGGGCAAGCCGTTTGGCATCGTTAGCAGCTTTGTTAGAGGCGGGAACAGAAAGAATTTCGATAAGCTTTGGCCTAGCTTTTTTGGGTTCTCCATTTTCCATAAAATATAAAGCTACCCAAGCCTTGGCTTTCCAAGTTTGGGGATCACTCTCAGGCCTATTGACCAATTTATCCATTTCCTTAATTGCCTCTGTAATTTTATCAGCGCGTAAACGACGATCTTTATCTTTGCCTGAATCAGAGAAAGACTTAGCTTCGTCATAAAAAGATAAGGCAAAATCCATTTCAGTTTGAGATATTTTATTTGCAATACTCTTTTGTTCAGCTACTTCCGCAGGAGAAGACCCAGTCAAAGTTGGTAATTTATCTTGCAGCTCCTTCAAAGATCCCGTCATTTGTTTTCTAGAATCAAGGATAAGGGCCCTTGCCTCAACACCCTTTGCTTCTTTTTCAACAAAGGATCTAACACTAGCAATTTCAGATAATTTCGTTTTAGCCATCTGGTTGGTCAAATTGGCAAGATCAAGCTTGGCTTCAACAAGCCTAGAGCTTTTTGGGTTAGTAGCAATAAACTTTTTAATCTCATCCATAACCCCCTTATAGAGCGTTTGTCTCCTTGTTTTATCAGGCTCAGCAAGAGCTTTTGATAACTGTGTTCGGGCTAATTCCAAAGGAAGATTTGCTTTTAAAGAAGGAGAAGCGATTTTTTCAAGAAGTTTTAAATAATCGATGGCTAGATCAATATCTCCTTTTTTTCTTAGCCCTTCAACAAAATCAAGATCAATACGCTCTTTCCCCGACTGCGCAAAAACAACAATAGGGGCGATAAGTGTAAGGCTTACAAATATTGCAAAAGATCTTTTCATTAATCACCCAAAACATACTTAAAAGTTTAAGACAACTTTGTCCAAAATTACAAGAACCTAGACAAAGATAATAATTCATTATTCCAAAGGGCAGAGCAAAGGTATAGCAAAAACCTTAAAAAGAAAGTTGATAGCTATTTTTTTTTGGATAAATTCTCGTTGGAGAGGGCAATTCCTACATTGCCAAACGACTTATCAGGATCTGAGAGTTTTCCTAAGGCAGGAATAAACCAACCCGCATTCTTTGAATTCATGCCAACAAACCTAAATGCCAATAGTTTTCCCACCGTTCCAAAGTCAATTTTACTGATTTTATCAAGAATATCGGCATTGTACTCTAGGTTTGATTCGATCGCTGCAAAAGTTATTAAGGATTTCAACTGTTTGAAATCTTTATAACTTTTAAGTTTTTCATTTATAATTTTAGCAGCATTATCCCAAGAATCTGACTTTATTTTTAAATTAGAATTAATCGCCACAAGAAGAAGATAACACTGAATGCATTCTAAATTAGGCACAACACCTTCTGATACTATGCGATTAAGTTCAGAACTTAATATAGTTCCATCTTTTTCTAAAACAAACGACAACAATGCAACCCTTGCAATAATGTTAAGGCGTAAAACATCTTCAAATCGTTTAAATTCATCCGAAAACTTATCTTGAGTCAGATCAACACAGAATTTGCAATACAGTTCAGCTTCATTAGCAGGAGAATCAGACAAAACGAATGGTAAAGGTTTCGAACTATCCACAAGTTTAAAAAGCGCAGCAGTAAACGGAGAAACCAATGTGTTTGGAGAAGAAGTATAGCGTGATACTATTGAAGTCATAATTTGCTTTAAAGGTTCACTTTTTTTAGCATTAAATAATACCAATCCAACTATCGCCAAAGAATCGGCCTGATCATCTGTTTTTTTATCCTTAGAAATTACAGTCCCTGATAAAACTTGAGAAGCAAAAGCAATGGCTCGGTCAACTTCATCCTTGGCGACAAAGGTGAAAGTAGCCTCTTTTAAAGCTAAAAGTTTAAATTCGGGGATAGAGAAAGCATCAAAAGGTTGTTTTAAAAACTTCTGCACTTCATCCCATTTCAATTTTTTACCGTCCCGTATTTCATCTTTGTTCCCCCCAAGCGCAATAATTCCTCGACATAATTCAAGAAGAGCAAAATCTTTATCAATCAAGGAACTCGTTTTTTCCAATGAAGCCAATGCATTTTGAAGGTTTTTTTTTATTTTCGGTGCAGAGGTGTCCGCATTATCTAAAATCCTAGAGACAGCAATACCAGTAAGTAAAACAGATTTAACTTCACCCGAAAGATTTACCAAATCACCCGTTTTAAGTTTCGTTTCAATAATTGCAATCCGAGCCTCTTCATTCGACTTAACCTTGTATGAATTCCAATAAAGGTACCCCGTTAAACCAACGAAAATTAAAAACAAAACCAAAGCAAACCGCTTAATTTTTTCAGCACGAGTAAGCGGCTCAAATTCTTCAACAATGGCTCCCGCCTCAAGCAATGCATCGCGAGAAACGCTATCCAAAGTGGAATTCCAAGTGCCTTCCAATTCCGGTTCTTCTATACGAAGAGCACCTAAAGGCCGTTTATCAGATTGCTTTTTCCAATCGGGGCCTTCCTTTTTAACAGGCATAGGAACTTTTAAAATTCTTCGACAACTGGTGCAGGGCGTTTGCTTACCTCCCAAATCTAAAGCGACCGAGTTTTTTTCATCACAATAACTACAAACAAATTCGATAAACTCTGGAGCAACATTTTCTTGCTGATTTGATTCATCAAGGGCACTTGCAGCAAGGGTTTCAGCATCTAGTTCTGATTGCGAAAAAGATTTTGAATTAGTTGGGATAGAAACAATTGGAGTAGATTTTACTTCTGGAGGAAGTGAAGGAACTTTTAAAAGCGTTTTACAGTTAGGGCAAGGAATATTTTTCCCAGCAAATTTATCAGCAGCCTTAAACTTTTTCTTACAAGCACCACAAGAAAACTGTACAGGCATTTGATACAAGCCTCCAGAAACAAAATTGTGCCTAATTAAAAATATTACCGAATAACAGGAAGGGAGCGTTTCTTTTCGGGGCTTCCAAGACTTTTCTCCACCGCAAGGTTTCCACTTTGCACTTCTTCAATTTCCCATTTTTCAATTTCTTCAATAAGCGCATCAACCATTTCACTTTCAAGCACATTTCTAATAATTTCACCACGCTTAAAAATCACACCTTTACCTTTGCCAGCAGCAATACCAAGGTCAGCTTCCCGAGCCTCCCCCGGACCGTTGACAATACAACCAAGAATGCTAATTTTCACAGGAGTAGTCTTGCCCTCCAGTCTTTTTTCAACTTGAGAAATAATCCCTTCTAAATCGATTTCAAGCCGACCACAAGTTGGGCAAGCAATAATTTCTGGTTTGCGAACCCGCCTCTGTGTTGCTTGAAGAATATCAAAAGCAGCCTGAATTTCTGGTATTGGATTTCCTAATAAACTTATGCGGATCGTGTCGCCAATGCCGTCAATTAACAAAGGTGCCAAGCCACACGCAGATTTGGTAACGGCATAAGGTGGTTTTCCAGCTTCAGTAATGCCAATGTGGGTTGGGTAATCAGCCTGTTTTGCAAACAATCGGTAAGCTTCAACTGCGGTAAGAACATCACTTGATTTTAATGACACAATAATATTTCTAACCCCTTCAGCTTCAGCGATCTCTAAATATCTTAAAGCACTTTCCACCATTGCAGGTGGGCAAGGAAAGCCATATTTTTCGATAAGTTCTTTTTCCAAACTTCCCGCATTAACGCCAATACGAATGGGAAGGCCTTTATCTTTAGCTTTTCTTAACACCTGTCGATATCGATCATACCCGCCAATATTACCGGGGTTGATACGAATTTTATCGATAGGATGATCCATTGCTTGCAATGCCATTTTATAATCAAAATGGATATCACAAATAAGAGGAATGCCAATCCTCTTTCGGATCTCACCTAGAGAGTGAGCATCTTCGGCTTTAGGCACAGTGACACGAATTAATTCACAACCAACTTTCTCAAGTTCGTGAATTTGTTTAACCACCTCTTCAACTAAGTGTGTATCAGGTGTGGTCATCGATTGGACTAAAATAGGATTATCACCACCGATGACCTTAGTTCCAATCATAACTTCTCTAGTTTTATGCCTAGTAAATTTATGCTTATATGACATATTAATGAGTCCTTTCGAAAAGGAAATAAACTTCCATGTTACATTATATACAAAAACCAATAATGAACCCAATATTAAGATAAGCTAAATTAGAAAGAAAACCAATTACTTCCCAACACAAAATCTACTAAACATTCGATCAAGGAGGTCATCTGTAAAGATATGGCCAGTAACCTGTCCAAGATTTTCAATTGCTTCTCTAAGTTCCAGGGCTAAAAGCTCAAGGGGTTGTTCAAAAAGCACACAATGATGAGCCCTTCTAAGGTTTTCAAGGCACAAGTTTGCGAAACCAGTTATGCGTGAAATCCCTGGGGCAGAAGAAAAAATAGTTTTTTCTTGAGCAAACACAACAATTTTATTCATCAAATCTTCAATTCCTTGAAGGCTCGTAGAACTTGTAGGAAACCAATTATCTGGAGCAAAGCAAATATCCGATTTAGTCGCAACTTTAATCAATTTCGTGGATGAAAAATCAGTTCCGAAATCAGAAAATCGAAGGTGGTCGTGGTCGGAACAAAATAAGATCACATCAGCAAGTTGAAGTTCTTTATTTGAAAGGTCTTGGGCTTGAGTCTCAATAAGATTTCGTCCCATTTCAATTCCAGGAGTATCGATAAGCTCAAAAACGAAACCCTGCCAATCAACTTTAGCAGTAACAACATCGCGAGTGGTTCCAGCAATAGGGCTAACTAAAGATTTTTGGCCACGCACAAGACAATTAAATAAAGAAGATTTACCTACATTAGGAGGGCCAACAAAAATAACAGAAGTTTTATCAGAACCACTACCACGCAATTCTAATTTTTTAACCAACAATAAAATTCGTGCGATTAACTTCCCAATCATTTTCAAGATATCATCTGTACCGATAATTTGAATATCTTCAGTCGAGAAATCAAGATTTGCTTCAACATCTGAAAGAAGATTAAGCAAATCATCTTTTACTTGAAGCAAAGGGTCAAAGACGCCACCCGCTAATTTACCCAAGGCCTTTACCAAATTTTCTGAAGTAGAAGCCTCGATAACTTGATGAATGGCTTCGACCTGAGTAATATCGATTTTCCCATTTAAAAACGCCCGAAGGGTAAACTCACCAGGTTTAGCCAAGCGAGCACCAAATTCGAGAAGTTTAGAAAACACAAAATCAACAATGAACGGATTAGAATGAAGATGTAATTCAATAACATTCTGGCCGGTATAAGAAAAAGGTGCCTTCCAAAAATAAACATCAATTGCAATAGGACGATGTTCGTCAAGAAAGAGAGAAGCAGAAACAAGTTTTTTAGAATTTAAAAAACTGGGGTTTTCAAAAATTAAAAACGATGAAACAGCTTCGAAAGCCAAATCACCGCTAATTCGAACAACTTTCCTAGCTCCGATTCCGGAAGGGGAAGAGGAAGCACAAATCAAATCATAAGAAAGAAGAATTTCTTTTTGCAATTAGTAAGCCCCGAAATCAGGGTTATTTTTTCTCGGCTTTATTAAGAATATCTTGAAACCAATCACGCCAAGAGTCAATCCAAGTTTTGTCAGCAGGATCTTTAATTTGAGATTTATTAGTCAATTCTTTACGAGCATTACGCTCAGCTTTGCCAATAGGCCCTGAGTCGTTACGGGTAAAATCACTTGAGCCAGCAGAGGCAAGCAAAGGTGAACCATTCGCCTTAGTTTTGGGTAGAAGTTTTCTTTCAGCAAGGCCCCAAATACTGCTAGCGACAAAATAAATACATAAACCTGCCGCAACCTTGTAAAACATAAATCCCATAAAAACCATCATATAGGTCATCATTTTCTGTTGGGCTTCTTGCTGTTCATCAGTTGGGGGTGGAGTAAACATTTTTTGTTGAAAAACCATTAGAACAATTGCAAAAATTGGTAAAAGATTAAAATAAGGTCCAAGGTATAGGAAACCACCATAATCTTCTGGGTTACTAATTAAAGGAATGCCAGAACCCCAATTAATAAGCATATCGGGGGCAGCAAGATTAATAACCCAAGTAGGCCAAAAAGTAGCTAATCTAAAGTGAATACTTTCTTGAAGTGCAAAGTAAAGGCCCATAAAAACAGGCATTTGGATGAGAACAACCCAACAAGTTCCAAAAGGATTAACATTATACTTGCGGTATAATTCCATTTGAGCTAAGCCAAGTCCTTGTTTATCGTCCTTAAATTTAGCTTGAATCTTTTTCAATTCGGGTGCCAATTCTTGCATCTTTATACTCATAATTGCTTGTTTCCTGCTAAGAGGAAACATTAATCCTCGGATCAGAATAGTAATAAAAACAATGCACAAACCAAAATTTGGAATTAACAAATAAACCTTCCACAATACCCAATGCATCATATTGGTGCATTTAATAACAAGGTCGGTCCAAAAAATCGATGCACAAAAATTACCAATCCAACCGGGAGACTGATAATCAGTCATAGTGTTTAAACCTAGCTTGTTGGAATAATGCGATATCTGATCAGACTTAACTGATGCATTACCACTAAAATCACCTAATAAACTTGATTTGACAGGGCCATTGTAAAGCAAATACTTATGGGTGACTGGTTTGCCCGCAATGAGGTTAAATTGCTTGGAAGTTAGTCTAACGGTGATATCATTTTCAAAAAGAGGTTGGGCTTCAGATTCTTTTCGAATACCAATAACAACATACATTGGTTTTTTATCAACAGTAGGAATGTGCCGATAATAGACTGCAATTTTACGCAAAGGACCAATTTGGTTCTTAAAGTTTTCAAACTGGTTAGTATTTTCAAACCAAAATGTTTCGACTTTTCCTTCATTAGTACGAAGATCCATATTTTTCTGATCAATACGAATAATATCACCCTTAGCAAAAGTAGCTTCTAAAGTTGGCCTAACTTTTTCAATCACCTTCTGATCTTCCTGTTCATCATCAACAACAACCATTGAAGAAAAATACTGAATTGCAACACCAGCATACCTAAACCAGTGCTTCATCTGATTGTTAACAATCACTTCACTTCCGCCCATCCAAGATGAAATTTGCCGAGCATCTTGAATATCGCGATAAATATTATTTTTTTCATCAACTTGTGCAATAAGCGAATTACGAAAAGTATTAGTATACCACTCGCCCTCAACGGGAAGGCCACGAGGTCCAGTAACTTGATAACGAAAAGGAATGGGTAAAACTTCTTGCGTAGAAAAAACAAGCTCTAATCCAGCATGATAATTATTTTTAGCAAGGGTGAAAATCTTACTAACAATGACATTTTGGACATTAGTTTCAAAAACAATCTTTTGCTTAGAAACACCTAAAGAATCGATTTCTTCAACAGGACCAGAAACCAACTTCCATTCGATTTTCCCCAAAAAATCGAGTGGTTGCTCACCAATCTGATCCTTAAAATCGAAGTGATACAAATAATTAGCCCCAGCATGCCATCGAGTTTCCAAAGGGATAAGATCGAGAGGCTTTTGTAATTTTTCTTTTTCATTTTCCCAAACAGGCCGTCCCATTCTATCAGCTTGTTGAAATTTATTGAGAACAACTTTACGAACACACGCCCCGATGGGGTCTAAAGTAATTCCAAGATGATAACCAGAGGAAGAATCTTCACTTCCTAGCAGTAGAAATTTTCCTGATTCTTTAAATGGAACAAGATCAATACCACCAACTTTTGGTTGAATCTTAAGATCATCTTCTTCAATACGAACTTCTTTTGGAGCAACGATTTTTTTAGGAGCGGGCCAAATGCTTTCTCGGATTTGAATCCAAGCAGCAAAAAGAAGAAAAGATGCTGTAAAAAACAAAAGGAAATTCTTATTATTCTTCATGATTCTTTTAAATGAATTCGTAGGTAAAAAACAAACACCAATACCGAAAAAAACTAACGCCCTTCCTTAAGTCGGTCTCCTAGAAAGTTTTCTAATTCTGGAATAGCATATATTTTATTTACAGTAGTTTCAATCTCGTATGCAACCCTTCGATAAGTAATTTTATTGTTTTCAAGAATAACATAGCAAGATTTATTATTTGAATCCCTAGGTTGACCGACCGAACCAACGTTACATAAAGTTTTTCTATTATCAAGCTGATAAGAAAAATCAAATTCTTCAGGGGGTTGAAAGTGATAAAGTTCGGAACCTTCTTGCTGGATAAAAACGCCTGGGACATGGGTATGTCCTTGGAAGCAGTATTTTTCAACTAAAGAAAAAATACGCTCCATCTTCCTATTGTTGTAAATATCTTCTGGAAAAACATACTCATTAAGAGGATTTCTCGCAGAACCATGAACAAAAAGATATTCATTTTCGCGATATAGCCTAGGTCTTTCGGAAAGGAATTTCCAGCGTTTTTCTCGTTCCAATGGAACGCCCCCAGTTTCCAACTGTTTTCTAGTCCAAAAAATAGCTCGTTCCGCAGAGGGATTAAAACCATCTGGATCAAACAAAGCACCGTGATCGTGGTTACCCAAAAGAACAACCTTACAATCCATAACTTTATCAACACATTCGCAAGGATTAGGCCCATATCCAACAACATCACCAAGGCAATAAATCTCATCAACGCCTTGAGATTTAATATCTAAAAGGACATTATTCAAAGCTTCAATATTTCCATGAATATCACTAATAATAGCTTTTTTCAAATTTCCACCAGCCAAATTAGAATCAAATTCAAATAATAATAAAAGGCCCATCAATTACTTATCTTAGATGATTTATTAGGTTAATCCATCGATTTAATTACAATAACACAAGGTAAAGAAAACTGTCAAATTAGTTAAGAACTTTAAATCGAGACCCTTTTTCAAAAGATTCAAAAGTAATTTCAGGAAAAACCTCAAAAACCTTGTGTGAATCAAGAGGACTTAAAACATTTCGGTTTGGGACTTTTCCTTCTATTACAATAGAGTATTGACCTTCGGCAGGTGTTTCGATTTCTATTAAATGTTCAAAAATCGCAAAATTTTTATTACGAAAAATGCAAAAAGGGTCATTTCCAGTTTCTTGAACAACAGAAAAGTCATCTATTAATTTTCTACCCGCAAGAGCATTTTCTTTGATTACCAATAACACATTTAATCTTGCTTTAGCCCTAGGCGCAGTTTCCCCAACCAAAGTTGCTGTAGACCATTCCACACTTTCCCGCCAACGAACTCTAATGCGTAATTTTTTGCCTTGGGGTATTTTTTCAAAAGTTTTACCATCTTTTTCATATTGGAAAGAAAGTATCTCATCGGCCCATTTGTCGAATCCATTGCTAGGCCGAAATTCCATAAAGCCATTATTATTTACATCTAGAAAAGAACTTTTAATTGAAACCCTTTCAAAAAGGGATTCAGGCATAAGCCAAGTGGCAGATTTAAATTTTGAATCATCGGAAAAAAGTGAAAGAGCCGCATTTTGGTAGGAAGGTAACTGCGATGATATATTTTCTAAAAGAACAAATAACTTATGAGATTTAAAGTCAAGAAGCTTTTCTCTTAATTTTAATATTTGAGAAATTTTATCATGCATTTCGCGATTATCTTTATCCCATTTAGACTTTCGTTCTCCATAAATTAATCTGCGCTTTTCAATCTCGGGGGTTTCACCAAATTCATCAATCAAATACGCCCTTTCACTTTGTAGAAAATCATTTTCTGCTTGAAGAACTTTTTTTGTGAAGTCAGTTTCTTGATAACGATTAAGCAACGCATAGGAAGACTTAAAATCTCTGTTGGCAAAACCTGCAACTTCATCAAGCATAGTAGGGATAGATGGATCAATTCTTACAAGAACAATTTTCGAACTTGGATTTAATTTAGCAATTTCTAGTGCTCGTTTCGTATGAAACCCAACTGGATCAGAATTTTTAAAATAGGGCATCTGTTCTAGGTAATAATTTCTAGTTCGGGTTAGGTCTACTAATTCAGCATTTAAATTTGCTTCACTAAAAGCATTTTCCCAGCCTAAAAATTCGGCACCAACAACTGCAATAGATGGGGGTACTCCAACGCCCCTTAAATTACGAGCAGGTTGCAGTGCTCCTTCGTTGCTAAACAAATTTGCAAGGTTGTTTTGCTTAATAAGGTAACCTGTTTTGATTTGGGTTTCTGCATTGGTGACAAACATGATAGAAGGTAAATTGGCTAAATTTTTTATACTTGCAGGGGAAGCTAAAATTTCAAATAAAGCACCATTTATCCCCTCAACAACGGCATCGTTAAGGTTTGAAAAAATCTCATTGATTTCATCAGTCCTAGGAGGTTGATGGTTTAAAGTAACGAGCCATTTTTCAAGTTTTTGGTCATTTGCTACCACCTTTTTTCTTGCTTGAGGACTCATTTTACGAAGTGGCACTTCTAATTGTTCTGATGCGGTTCTTGATTTAACTAAAGGCCAATCGGAATGGATTTTAATAACTCGTGGGAATGCAAAATGGGCAAAAGAAACTCCCGCTGTTTTTAATGCATCAGGAAATATTTCAGAATCAATCTTAGATAGAGATTTGCCTAAAAGGTTTCCTGTTATTCGCGTAAAATTCTCTGAATCATAAGCAAAGCCATCAGCAAAACCAATTTTTACTAGGCTACCTTTTAAATCTTGCCAAAATTCAAGCTGTTTTTTAGGCTGCATATATTGTGGGAATTGAACTTCAATTCGCAAAGGCATTTCAAAATTATTAGGGTCTTCCGTACCAATGGGCCAACTTGTTACGGAATAAACATACCTAGGATTGATACATTTACTTTCATTACCGCCCCTAATAGTACCATCAATAAAAGTAATCTTTTCATCTTGTAATTTTTCAAAGATATTTTCATCAGAAGGGATAAAGCCGACCATTTTGAGATGTTTGAGGAAATCATCTACTTGCTTGAGTCTTTCAACCCCATAAACTTGGATTCTAAACTTAACCCTGAGGTTTACTTTTGCAATATTGGGAGGGATTTCTTGCCCAATCAAAGCGACAGGCAAAGCGATTAAAATCAGAACAAAGCTTAATATTTTTGTAAACATCGTAACTTCTCTTAAACTAAAACAAAATTCTCAATTTATTATTACATATTTTTTTGTGCAATTGTGCTTATGAGGGTGGTAAAAGAAAATGAATTTAATGCAAAGAAAGGAAATACTATGAAATTCGGTCTTGGGCAAAAAATTATAATCACCGGCGCTTCTTCAGGAATAGGAAGAGATTTAGCTATTGAATTTGCTAAAGTAGGTGCCCATATAGGGCTCATTGCCAGACGAGAAGAATTACTTTTATCGTTAATAAATGAAATGCAAGTTTATGGTGGTAAAGCCTTTTACGCAATTGCGGATATTTCAAATCGAGTGGAAACAAACAAGGCTATAAGCAAATTAATTGTAAACTTAAATGGGGTTGATATTTTAATTGCTAACGCTGGAGTAGGTGCACCAACATTAATTGAGCCATTTAATGTTGAAACTCAAGAAAAAATGATAATGGTAAACTTACTAGGGGTTATTTATTCGGTCGAAGGGGTTTTACAGACAATGTTAACTGCAGGAAAAGGCCACCTTGTTGCAATTTCTAGCCTTGCAGCATTTAAAGGCCTTCCCGGAGAATCAGGATACACCGCATCAAAAGCCGGTGTTAATACATTCTTGGAAGGGTTACGGATACAGCTACGGTCAAAAAATATTTTTGTCAGTACCATTTGCCCAGGATTTATCAAAACTCCTATGACCGAGATCAATGATGAAAAAGATATGCCTTGGCTTATGAATTCGCAAAAAGCTGCAGAGATTATCATCAAGGGAATTCAAAATAAAACGAAAGTACTTCGATTTCCTTGGCAAACTTCATTACTATCAAGAATCGCTACCTGTCTCCCTGATTGGGTTATCAGTAGACTAATGAAAAAATACAATGACAACCCACCAATACCTAAAAGACCTCTTTAAACAAATCTCACTTAGCAGAAAGGGAAGCAATTTCAGCAAACAAATGAGCTATCGACTTCATCAACTTCTTCCAATCCGCTTCGTGCAAACTTTCGTTTGGTGCGTGGGCATTGCTATCAGGATCTTCAATACCAAGTAAAAGAGCAGGGACCCCGCCTAATAATTCGACCAAAGGCCTAACAAACCCAATAGTGCCCCCGCAACCAATACCAACGGGCTTGGCTCCAAAGCCTTTTTCTAAGGCTGCAACTGCAGATTCAAATGCGGTTCCCCTAGGATCTGTCATCCACCAATTGACTGAACTACCGTGAGTGGAGACCTTAACCTCAACTCCCCAAGGGGTATTAGTGGTCAAAACTTTCCGCAACACCTCTTCAATCTTTTTCGGATCTTGGTCGGGGACAATCCTGCAACTTACCAAAGCAGAAGCGGTAGGAAGAACCTGATTTGAAGCGCCTTTAATGTTGCTGGCCTCCATAGCAATGATAGTAACTGCTGGCTGCCTCCAAGTTTGCTCGTAAAGGCTTTTGCCTTTTTGCAAAGCAAATCGAACCTGATCGGGTACACCTAGCAACTTTCTTAACCCATCGAGGTCAACGGGCAAACCTTCAATAACATTCCTTTCGAGATCGGTAAGGGGCTTAACTTGTTCATAAAATTCTGGGATGGGGATGGGGCCATCTTCCCAGCAAAGCCTTGATAAAACTTTTGTTAAGGCAAGGGCAGAATCGGCAATAGCGCCGCCTGCCATACCAGAATGAACAGGAATAAAGGCACTTTTCACTTCAACCAATAAAGTAACAACCCCACGAAGAGAATAGGTAATGGAAGGTAAACCCACCCTGATATTTTCAGTATCACAAACTACAATAGTATCTGCCTGTATGCGGGTACAGTTTTCTTTAAAAAATTGCATTAGGTTTTTTGACCCAACTTCTTCTTCGCCTTCAACAAGCATTTTAATATTAACGGGTAACTTCCCAGAGGTTTTCAACCATGCAGAGATAGCCCCTAACTGAGCAACCACAGCACCTTTATCATCAGCCGAACCTCTACCAAAAAGTCTGCCATCTCTTGTTGTTAATTCCCAAGGGGGGCTGATCCACAAGTTTTCATAATTAATAGGCTGCACATCGTGGTGGGCATAAAGAAACAAAGTTGGTTGATTAGGAGCACCTAACCATTCTCCATAAGCAAAAGGATTTGAATCACCTGTTCTTAAAATTTCGACATTATGAAGGCCAGCCTTTTTCATTTGCAAGCAAACTGCTTCAGCAGAATGTTCAATTTCTTTTTGGTGATCCCCATCGGTACTGATGCTTTGTATCCGAACTAAATCACTTAAATCAGACACAAGGTTATGATGATTATTATCTAGCCAAGCTTCTGCGAGCTTCAATTCATTTTCAAACATTCGCAAATCCTCTAATAAAGGCCAATCAAACCAATGATTTTAGGAACAAACACTATTAAACCAATAATTGAAGCAAAAAAACTAGCGAGCAAAACGGCTCCCGCTGCAATGTCCAAAACCTCAAAGTGCCGGTCGCGAATTTCCTCGGGCAAAATAGCATAAAGTGTTTCGATTGCACTATTAAGGAGTTCTACCACTAAAACAAAGCCAATACAACCAATCAACAGCACCCATTCAATCGGTTCGCATCTTAATACCAAAGCAAAGGTAATTACAATAGATGCAAAAAAGAAATGAACAAAAAAACTAGAATGCCCCCGCATACCAAGCTTCATACCCTTAAAGGCACAATGAAGCTTATCGTTCCAAGGTCTTTTCTGATTTTTCCTTTCATTAACATTCATACGCAAGAGATCCCTAAACCCATATTTGAAGGTTTATTAACTTTCTAAAATTAATTCTAACAAATAGCGTAAAAAGATTCACGCAAAAGAATTGATAACAACTTAACGAGCAAGGACTCCACCATTATTAGTGAAATTACTTGAAGGACCGACATTACGACCCCCGCCTGAAGCAATGGTTGGAAGGATTTCAAAGGTAAAACCAAAATTATTCTGACTTGCATTATAAGTAAAACCTAAACTTACTTGTAGGTCGGTTCCAACGCGAGTAACTACAAGTGAATTACTAACACTCTGAAAGGTTGCAAAGTCGTAAGTACTAGCACCCGTAACCGCATATTTTGGACTAAAGATGTAAGTGATGGCCCCAGTAAGGGCTTTGCTTTCTACCGGTTCGATAGTTCTAAACCCAAGATAAAAGTTAGTACGATCAGGCCTGTTAAGATAAGCCCCAAGGGTAAAAACTTTTGCACCATTATCAATGGGGTCTACCCACCCAGTACTTGTAAAACTAGTCCTATCCCCGATATTCCAAAGATAATCATATTGTAGAAAAGCGAGGTAATTACCAAAGTTGTTCTGATTTTTTTCAGGGAAGAATGAGCCAGAAAGATCTAGAACCATCCAATCAATAATATGTTGATTACCAGGAAACCCTCGTTTTGTTTGCAAGCGTTGCCTAATGTCGGCTTGTACAACCTGAATTTGGTTTAAGGTGTCTATACGGGTATCAATGGTTCTACGAATAGCATAAACCTGTGGGTCAAAATAAGGCGAAGTAGTAAGAAAAACACCATTTGAAGCAGTAGGATAAATGCTAGGTTGATTACGAATATCACGCAATGCTTGATCAGAAGCATCATCGTTCAATCGATCTAACTGAGCAAAGTTGGAGTATTGTGCTGAAGAGCCTGCATAAAAATAATTAATACTATTAACAACTTTATGATTAAGGCCATTAACATTAAATAAATCGGATTTAAAATCTGAATAAGAAGCAGTGAATGGAAGACTTGCACGAATACCACCGCCACCCCAAGCCCTTCCTAAAGCACTACCCGAAAGATCATTGGTGTAATAAGCAAGGTCACCTTTTATATAAGGATTAATTTTTAAACCGCCCACCGCAAAAGGAAGGCTAAATTCTTCACTGATATTAAATCTACCCGTACTATTTGCAACATCGGTTAAAGGGCTAACTACTGGTGTACCATCGTTAGTAATTAACAAATTGCCATATGCCGCACCGCCCCAGGTGCTGGAAGTAAATGTATCAAAAATTGATTCCCCCAAAATGAAACCATCTACCCTAGGAAGCCAATTAGTTTCATTAATCCAGGGTCTAGTTCTAACTTCGCCCAAAGCATACCAACCCATATTTTGATCAGTCTGCCTTAAGTAAGCGAAAGTAGATTGATTAAAATCATTGTCCCATTCAGGTTTAAAGAATTGTTCAACAAAGTTACGATCACTAATTCCAACACCTTGACCAAGAAAAGTAAATCCCTTGGGCATATCAGCGATTCCCTGACGCCAAAGAACTCTGCCACGGTATTGGGGATGAGGTTCGCCTTCTGTGCGCCCCCCGCCAAGGACATCTAGCCCGTTATCAATAATGCCATAAACTTTAGCTAGGCCATTCACTTTGCCAGAAATGCCAAAAAAGTCGGGCGCTTTATAATCAAAATCGGAACCAATACCCGGGCCACGCATGGTTAAATAATCAATGCTGGTGCGCCATCTAGTATTCTCGTAAGGCTGAATCCCAAACAAATCAAAAGTATTAAGGGTAAGACCGAATTGCCCACCAAATATTTGGTTAGCCCCTAAATTAATTCCCTCAATAGGGCCTAACGGGTCTCGTCCATCCCCCTGAAGGTAAGGGAGGTAAAAGATTGGGAAATTTTCCAATTCAACAAACATATTCTTACCACGAATATAACTTTCTTTCTGATCCAGTTCTTGGCCTGAATTTCTATCAACAAAGCGCTTTCCAAAAATAGAAAATTTAGGAATTGTTTTTTCTTCGATCGTTGCTTCAGCAAGGTAAACTTTTAAGCCGGGATCGGCAGGCATCTTACTAGAAAAAACTTCTGCTTTAATAATTTTGTACTGGTTTGCAGCAAGTTGTTGAATTTCTTTGGCTCGAACAAACATCGGATCTTTTAGCTTTGGTTGGTAAAATTCTAGTTCGCCATTCATTGCAATAGCAGTATTTCTTGCAATATCATAATAAACTTCGTCTGCGCGCATAATTTTCACTTCACCAGAATCGAATGCCATCGGTTTATTAGGTTTTGCAGCATCTTGCTGCCTAATTTCTACATGGCCAGATAAATAAAGCTCTAGCTCCTTACCAGATTGATTAGATTTGTTTTTAAGATTTCCAATAACTTCTTGTGGGTTCGCACCTTTAGTCCAAATTACAAGTCGATCGGCCTCAATATCTAATAACCCTATACCCTGAACATCTTTAACATTTAAAATTACCCCGCCCGAAACTATCACGGCTTGTTCCCCATTAGGTAAATGCTCCATTCGAATATTAAAACCAGAAGCACCTCTAGGAGAAACACTGTATTGACGCAAAGGAGAATCCAAGACCGGCACCGATGTTGGAATAGTAACCCCACCTAGAATTCCAATAGGGGGAGCAATAGGTATCGCACCAACTTGCGGATTAGGAAGAGGCGGTGGAGGATTTAAGGCTGGCGGTGGAGAAATATCTTGAAACGCAGTTGTAACAATTGGCAAAGCCACGGCAAGCAAACTTGATAAAGTGTTTATATCCCACAGATTAGAATCTTGCGGAGGAAGCAGCGAAACCGGTTTGGGCTTAACTTCTTCTTTCTTTGACTTAGGATTTGTTTTATCAAGGTCATTTTTCAACGCCTTTTGTTGCTCTGCAATTGATTTTGCTTTACCATCTTGGGCATCGATATAAATTTTTTCTTGGGAACAATCTTTTTGCTCGACTTTACTTTTAACAGCATTAAAACGGAACTCTCCCCGAGTTGCCAAATCAATGAACGCAGTTTTAGCATTTCGAATTTCCGAAGAGTTATCGATTTTAACATTTCCATCGACAAAGACACCTATGTCCCAAATACCGCGGGCCTTAAAAGATTCAGTATCAGCAATAATTAAAGCCTGATCTCCACGAATCTGCAAAACGCCTTGTTCAATAAGGAAATGCCCTTTGAGGAGCAAAAAATATTTTGATTTATCAGACCAAGAAGAAATAGTATCAGCATCAGCACGAATTGGCTTAGAATCTCCAGGTATTTTACGCTGAAAGCAAACAAAAGGCTCAACTTTAGTAGTTTGTTTTGGCGACAAATCTAATTGAAACGCACGCAAGTTTCCAATCGAGGAAATTGCACACAAGACAAAAACCACTAACAGAAAGTAAGGCTTTTTTCGGAACAACACTTACAGCCAACCCCCGAGTCATTTCGATCGCAAGGCTTCCGTTTCTAACGGAATGTCACCCCCGACGGGGGAGATGATTAGCGTAAAAAAAAGAATAGGGCAAGCCCAAAGACAAAGAAAACAGGCAAGGTTTTAAAGCGCTAACCACGCCAAATCCCCCAGCCTGATTTAAGTTATCGATCACGGTTACCACGACTTCTTCGACTTTGGTTATCTCCCTGATAACCCCGGTCAGAATTAGAAGAGGGATACCGACCCCTACGAATCGCAGGCAACGGTTCAGGAAGTGGGAATATTTTCAATTCATTTCCATTAGCATCGACGCAAAATACTTCAAGCAATTCAGGGGGAACGCCAATTTCTCCTCGCACCGAAACCCCTACCTTTGCCTCATCCTCAAGTTTGCCTAACTCTTTTCTCTTATTATTTAACAGGTAATCTGCTGTTTCTGCTGCAACCCGAACCCGAACATTGACAACAGATTCCTTGTATGCCGCAAGTTGAACCAAGCGCATAACTTCGATAGCCATACTTTCAGAGGTTTTAACCTGGCCCATTCCTTTACAATAGGGGCAATCATGGTAAACACTGCGTTTAAGGGACGGCCTGATTCTTTGCCTGGTCATCTCCATAATACCAAATGGTGAAATTCTAAGAATCTTGGTTCTTGCTCGATCACGGACCACCCCATCTCGCATAGCATTTTCAACAGCTCTACGGTGCTTCTCATCTCGCATATCAATAAAGTCATTAACAATTACACCGCCTAAATCACGGAGGCGAAGTTGCCTAGTAATTTCTCGAGCGGCCTGAAGATTCATACGAAAAGCAGTATCTTCAGCATTACTTTCAGATCTAAAACTTCCACTATTGACATCAATCGCAACCAAGGCCTCGGTCTGCTCAATTACGATAGACCCACCCATAGGCAAAGGGATTTTTTTCAATTGAATCTTTGCAATTTCTTCTTCAATTGCATAGTGATGAAATAAAGGTTTTTTATGATCGTGGAATTTAACCCGATCCGCAAACCTGGGCATTACAAACTGCAAAAATTCTTGGGCGTGGTCAAATGCTGTTTTTTCATCGACTATAATTTCATCGATATCACTAGTGAAGGTATCCCGAATCGTGCGTGTGATTAAATCACTTTCTTCATAAATTCCTGCAGGGCCTTTAACTTTTTTAATACGCTTAGCAACCACTTGCCAAAGTCGAGCTAGGTAGGCTAGGTCTCGTTGTAATTCAGTTTTATTCCGGTCGATGCCCGCAGTGCGAATAATAAAGCCAACACCTTTGGGCGGTTTTAAATCGACAAAGATATCCTTAAGTTTTCTACGCTGATCTTCATCAGTAATTTTCCTTGAAACACCAACGCGATTCAACCCGGGCATAAGAACTAGATACCTACCTGCAATGCTGATATATGTACTTAAGGTTGGCCCTTTATTACCAATACCATCTTTAATAACTTGAACTAAGATTTCTTGACCTTTTTTAAATATCTCTTGAATCATAGGCTTAGGTTTTCCAACGGGCCTCCCACCCCGCAGGTTACCACGCATAGGTTTGCCACCGTTACTACGACCTTGGTCACGGAACCCCTCTCTAGAACCGGAAGAAAATCCACCCCCAAGCCTACGCTGGGGTCTTCTTTCGCCCCTACGATTATCGCGTTGGTCCTGATTGGCGCGGGGAAACTCGTCTTTGGAAGACCCTTTGTCCTCGTCTGAAGGTACTTCGCCACCATCCCCTTCAATATCGCTAGAAGAAAAATCTTCATCCGCATCATGATTATTATCTGTAGACAAATCTTCATCTGATTGCTTTGGTTCAAAAGACATTTGATTTTGCTCTAATTCAGACTCACCACGAGTCAGAGGCTGTTCGAAAATAGCATCAAATACAGGTTGGTTAGGGTTCGCTTGAGTTGGTCTAGAAAAGAGCAAATCATCATCTTCGGTTCCATCCGGGCCAGAAGTTGAATCTTCATCACTGGTAATTCGATTTGCAGAGGGCATAACCGGGGGGTTGGAATCATCCTCGGGGCCAAAATCATCTCCATCAGGCTCATCGTCGGAAAGACCAGAACCAAAAGTAATGGAGTCATCGGAGTCAGAAATTTGCATAGAATCAGAATCTTGTTCTACAAAATCTCCCGCGTTATCAAAAGCCAAGTCATCTTGTTCTTCCAACAATTCCTCGTTAAATTCGGGAAGATTTATATTAGATACTTGTTCATCCCTAGGCAAATTTTCCACATCTGGAATATTACTCTGGTTCGAAGGCCTAGGCCTTCTTCCACGGGAATCATCCGAGGTGGGTCGTCCCCTACTGGGTCTTAGACCGTCGTTTTCTTCTTCATCATCTTTATAGCCAGCAAGGTGACGATAATAAGTTGGCTCGACATCTGAAACATGCAAAAAGCCATTCCGACCAATACCAAAATCAATAAATGCAGCTTGAATACTTGGCTCTATATTGACGATTTTGGCTTTATAGATATTTCCCACATAACTTTCATGGGTATTACGCTCAACATAAAGTTCTTCTAGAATACCATTTTCAAGAATTGCAATACGGCACTCTTCTGGTTGCAAAACATTAATTAACATTACTTTTTTCATCAGGACCTAAACCTTTCAATTTAAAATATTTTGGTATTCATTCCCGACAAATCCGAAAAAGGATGATGAGAATGACGGCTACGAAAGCCTAGAATGGAAACTAGTTTTGAAGGTTGCAAAGTTCTTTTATTGGCACTTTGAAACCTAATAAGAAAAGAATCTTTAAACGAGTTGAACTGGAAAAGAACACAAATAAGAACTTTTCCCGCTTTTTGGAATAACTCAAAAAAATCGTTTTTGGACTCAGAATTTTTATTACATTTTCTAAAAGAAACGGATAGTTTATTGCCACTATAACTCGAAAGCTTAAAAGATTTTTCAGCTTTAATTTGCTTGGAAACAAGAGAACGATTTTCAGCGGTGGTATTTTTATAAGGAATGTTAAAGTTTACTTTTTCAGAAGTTGATGCATCGATAGTTTTATCAATTCCTGAAAAAAGTAACGAGGTCGAGATTTTGTAAAGCGTTTTGGTAACAGAAAGAATTAAATCCCATGCAACAACAAAACTACTAAACCTTTTAGGAAGGTTAAAGTAACTGCCTTTCTTCAAATTTAGAAAACGAACGCAAATCTTTAAAAAGATTTCTAAATCGTTTGGTAGGGGCTTGTTATACCCCATTTCTAAGTTCATACAAAATATTCCGCACAAGGCGGGAACCGCAGTCACTGCAATATTACAGTTTTTCTGCTCCGTTACTATTGTCTGCATTCATCAAATTTAGAACAAGAAAACTAGATTCGCCTATATTTTTGAAATTCGAGAACATTATTTCATTGCTAGGCAAATTATAGGTTTCCTCGGTTCATTTTTTGCTCATTTAATTAATTAACCAATGAATCAGGCAATAGCTTTCGGGTCTGTTCCCGCAAATAATTGTTTACATCGCGCGCCGTCTGTTGGCGCATAGCTTCTTTGGCAACATTCTCGGCATCTTTTATGTTCACCATCCGGATAAATTGTTTTAATTCCGGAATACTATGAGGTGACACACTTAACTGCCTAATTCCTAAGCCAAGAAACAACATTGTATAAATCAAATCTCCACTCATCTCGCCACACACATTCAAGGATACATTGGAGTGTTTCGCAGCATTTACAACCATTTCGATTAACCGTAAAACGGCAGGGTCTCCAGGGTTATAAATTGAGGCTACATCCTCATTTGACCTATCTGCCGCTAAAGTGTACTGTACCAAATCATTTGTGCCAATGGAAAAGAAACTTACTTCTTTTGCCATTAATTCTGCAAGGATAGCAGCAGAAGGGACTTCAATCATAGTTCCTATGGGAATATCTTTTTTAAAAGGGATATTTTCTTCAAAAAGGTCTTCTTTAACCTCAGAAACGATCATTTTAGCTTGTCGCAGTTCTAAGACGGTAGAAATCATAGGAAAAAGCAGATGAACATTCCCAAAAACGCTAGCACGCAGAATAGCACGCAGCTGAGTTTTAAATAATCCTATATTTCTGAGGCAAAGCCTAATGCTTCTTAGTCCTAGAAATGGGTTTTTTTCAATGGTGTAAAGGTTCGAAAAAGCTGCAAATTTGTCTCCGCCCAAATCTAGAGTTCTTATAACTACTGGTCTGACTGGACCCATTGCTTCGAGAACTTCTTTATAGGCTGCAAATTGCTCTTCTTCGGTTGGGACCACATCTTTTCCCATAAACAAAAATTCTGTTCGGTAAAGCCCAATCCCCTCGGCACCTTTATCTAGACAATGCTTGGTCTCGTGGGGAAACTCAATATTCCCCATAAGTTTTATTTCAACTCCATCCCTTGTTATCGCTGGGAGGTCGCGAAGAGTTCCTAAAGATGCATCTAAAGAAACAATTTCGCTCTGGGTTTTTTGATATCTTTTTAATGTTTCTTCATCGGGGTTAATAATAAGAAGCCCTGAATTCCCATCAACAATTACCGTATCACCTCCAGTGACGTCAGAAATAAACTTGCCCAAACCAACTACGGCTGGTATTTCAAGGGCACCTGCCAAAATTGAAGTATGGCTTGTTCTACCTCCAGCTTCGGTGGCAAAGGCGTGCACTAAATTTGTATTAAGTTTGGCGGTTTCATTAGGCGAAAGATCGTGAGCCAAAATAACAACAGGAACATTTAAATTATTTATCGCTTGTTTCCGATTCCCAATCAACTTTGACAATAGCTGTTTTTCAATATCAAAAAGGTCTGCGGCACGAGATGCCATATGAGCGTCGGGAAGACTTTGCAATTCTTTTATATGCTTTCTCATTATCTGACTGACAGCAAACTCGGCAGAAAACAGATTATTAGATATAAGGTTTTCCAGCTCTGCGAGAAGGAAAAGGTCTTCAATCATTTGAGCATGTGCGCCAAAAATAGCGCCATATTGAGTGCCCACTTTGGTAGCAATAATAGCTTGATTTATGCGAACTTCTTTAGCGGCTTCTTTAATTGCAAACCGTAACCTCTCGCATTCTGTTTGAACTTCAGATGCAATTATTGACCTTTGGGGAATCAAATACCCTTCGGTATCAAGCAGTAAAGCTGGGCCAATAATAACCCCAGGGTAAACAGGTATTCCTCTATAAACTTCCATCAGCACCTTATTCCAAACAAACTACAAAACGTCAATTAATAACATCTTCATCAGCAAGCAATTTTTCGAGTTCAATTAAAGCGGATTGAGAATCAGGGCCTAGAACTTCAATTGTAACTTCACTATCTTCTGCTGCTGCTACCATCATCAATTCAAACATACTTTTACCATTAAAAATCTGGCCTTCCCAAATTAATTTAACCTCAGATATAAAACGAGATGCTGCTTCAACAAAGGCGGCTTTAGGCCGCATATGAAAGCCATTTGGGTTTTTAATTTTGACCACCCTTTTCAAAAAGCTTGGACCAGATTCATTCACCAAAATTTCTCCAAAATAATTACGGGTTTCATTCTTAGTTTTTTGAATACTGGTTTAATTGCTCAAACAATTGATCTGCAGATGTGCAACTTCGTAAAGCCTTAACAAGCGGTTCATCACGAAGTATTCTTGAAACTGTTTCCAAGGCACGCAAATGAACAACCGGTTGGTCCACGGGCGAAATGATCAAAACAAAAACAAAAACGGGATCGCCATCCCTGCTACCAAAGTTGATTCCTTTAGGTGAAACCCCTAGAACCCCAACAAGTTTATCTACGCCGCTGTATTTTGTGTGGGGAATTGCGATACCATCACCGATACCTGTTGATCCAAGGGATTCGCGTTTAAGAACGGCCTTAATTATATCCTCAATTTCCACATCCTTGAAACAACCTTTACTAAAAAGGCTTTCAAGCAATTCTCTTATAACACCTTCTTTATCCGTTGATTTAAGTTCAGGAATAATTGCATTATGCACTATGAAGTCCGACATCCGCATCTTGAATCACCTTTTCCCTCTCGTCTTTAATTCAAATTTCAAACTTAATTGGGAAGTTCACCCATTGAAGGTGTTCTGCGGTGATCCTGAATTTTTTCTTTGTACTTCCTAATTTGGTGTTCCAACTTAACGATAACTAAATCCATAGCAGTATAAAGATCTGCATTTTCTTCCTTGGCAATAAAATCGTGTTTATGTTCTGTATTTACAGCTAATTCAACAACCTTAATATCTTTATGATGATCTAAAGTAACTTCAATCATAGAGATTCTCTCGAAAAAATGAAGCAATTTACTTACTTTTTCACGGATATGTTGCTGAACTTCCTCAGTAATATGGCCGTGTCTTGTTGAAATTTTAATCTGCACGATAATACTCCTTATAACAAAAAAATTGTTTTCTCTGAAATGCGGTGCGGAAAAGAAAAGCTTTGAAGAGTTAATTGCTCTAAAGCTAACAGTTCTAACAATGTTATCTTATTCCAAAATGGGTCGAAGTTCAATTCAAAGCCAATAAAGAAAAAAACTCATGGCCCAAAATGCAAAATAATGAGTTTAGTAAGGGTTGAGGATAAATAAGTCAGAACGGCAAAGAAATCAGGCTCTACAGGCCTGATTTTTTAAATTAACCCATGCTCCATTTTCTATAGAACTGGAGACACATCTAGTAATAAAATTCATCCCATCAACTCCATCGTAAACATTAGGATACAAGGTATTTTTACCTCCAAATTGGCCCCCAGTTAACTTGTGAATAATGTCATCGTAGACAGCGTTATAAATGTTAGCAAAAGCTTCTAGAAATGCTTCTGGATGACCACTTGGAAGTCGGCAAGAAGTTTTGGCCATTTCTCCTAAAAATGGGGCATTCGGGTCCCGAGTATAAAGACGGTGAGGTTGGCCATTGGTACGCAACCACATTTTATTTGGCTCTTCCTGATGCCATTCGAGTGATCCTTTAGTCCCATCGATTTCGATATAAAGGTCATTTTCACGGCCATGAGAAATCTGCGAAGCAGTAACAGTCCCTAAGGCGCCATTTTCGAATCGAATTACAGCTGTACCATAATCATCAAGGGCACGACCATCTTCAAACACCTTTAAGTGGCAAGAAATTTGCGCTGGAATTAGGCCAGTCATGTAACGAGAAAGGTTGTAGGCGTGCGTTGCAATATCTCCAAAACAACCTGCAGCACCAGACTTTGTAGGATCGGTTCTCCAACCGGCCTGCTTTTGGCCAGAAACTTCAAGTCGGGTTCGGAGCCAACCTTGGATATAAAAAGCACGGATAGCATTAATTTCACCCAGTTCTCCTGAAAGAATCATTTCACGAGCCTGACGGACCAACGGATAACCTGTGTAATTATGGGTGAGGGCAAACACCACTCCGGACTTTTCAACCACTTTGACTAGTTCTTCGGCTTGTCCAAGGTCAAAAGTCATAGGTTTGTCGCAAATCACATTAATTCCAGCTTCTGCAAAACTTTTTGCAATTTCGAAATGAGTATGATTTGGTGTAGCAATTGAAACAAAATCTACCCTTTGGCCAACAGGAAGGGCAATTTCTTTAGAGATCATTTCTTTAAAGGAACCATAGGCCCGTTCAGATTTTATGTCATAAAGTGGTGCAGATTCCTTAGCCCGCAAGGGGTCAGAAGATAAAGCCCCTGCAACTAAGCAGGCCCTGTTGTCTAAAACCCCTGCAATACTATGAACCTTACCTATAAATGAACCTTGGCCGCCCCCTACAAGGCCCATATTTAATTTTCTATTTAGAGGTTCATTCATTTCATTTTCCTTTATTCAATAATTCAAACTTAATAAGAAAAGCATACGAGAGAATATCTTGCGATTTCTTAAATCGACTTGCAACACAGGAGTTACTACTTTTTGAGAAATTTTCGAAATAGGTTTTTGGTAATTCTTTGGACCCGTTCATCCGGGCCTTGGGGCCTGCCGTGATGAGAAATCGGTGGCATATGCCCCGGCGGTTGCGCCAATCCTTGGGCCCAGAAGATGGTAGATGCATTAAAAACAAGGTTTCCCTTAGGGCCCGGGTAAATGGTAGCGGTATAGTGAGATTCGATATCACCTGCGGTAAAAGTTGGGCCTTCCGCTACGACTTCAAGCCCTGGAATTGCAGCAGGTTCGCCGTGAAATTCCCAACCAACAAGGCCAGATATTTTATCACCTTTTTTCATACCCGTGCCAACAAAAAGCCAGTGCTCTGGCTTAGTCACAATCCAATCGCCCGACCCATTAAATGGTGTGACAGTTTGAGCCCCGATAAGAGTTGCTTCATTAGGCCCGTCAAGGTTTAGATCGACCATAAAGGGTTTTTCTTTTGGCCTAACCCCGCCAAATCTTCCAGCTCGGGTCAAAACTTTGTTAGGAACATTTTTAGAAGAGGGAGAAAACGGCGTAACAAAACAAACCGAATTTCCGGATAAGAATGCAGCGTGAACCCCTTTATTCACAGCGTTTTTTACATTTCGAAACTGCTCAAGGCTCCAATATTCATCGTGGCCAACAGAAAGAAAAACCTTAACTCGAAGCAATTCATCAGGGTTTCTATGCACATCTAAATTGGAACAATAAGTAAGGTCGTAACCTTCTTTTTCCATCCAATAAGCAAGGGGAAATTCCCACAATAAAAATTCTCCCGAGCCCTGCGAAAGAGGGTTATCAAAAATTTGTACATATTTACCGTAAGGCCTTTCAAACGAAACCTTAACACCAGAAACCAGCACTTTTTTATCGGGCCTATCGTTGGTATAAAGTGAATATCCATCAGGCCATTGGTTATAAGCTTGCCAAGTATTATCGCTGCATTGAAACATAAAATCTGCAGTTCGATTATCTTTTACGATAAAAACGATGTAGCTTTGATAACGGTGTTGGTTGCTAGAAATTTTGGCGAGATAAACCCCGCTTAACCAATCTTCAGGAATTTTACATTCAGCGCTTTCTTTCCAATTGCATTCTCTTAATCTCTGTTCACCTACGGGAGGAGTTTCTTGCTTAAAAATATTAAACGGACCAATTTGCTTTACAAAACGGCCACCTTTTCCGTTGTAATATCCTAGGCGATAAACATCAAGAATTCCCTTTCCAGATGCTTGTGCACTTACAAAAAAAGTAATAGTTTCACTTACTGAGACACTACTGCAAGAAGCATACCCTTCAATTAAAGGTGAGCGAAATTTATTTTTTGGGTCGACTTTAGTGTAGGAAAGTTGCCAATCTAAAGTTCCGGTCTTTAAATTTTCCTTAACGACTGGGTTTTGATTATCATTTTGAAAAGCAGCAACTTCGGTGGAGCCACAAAGCGCACCGCCAGCAATCAGGCTTTTTGCAAGAACTTCCCTGCGGTTCAAAGGGTTCATAAAACCCACCTTTAAAAGGTTGATTATCAGAAAAAGGAACTTCAAGTAGTATAATCAAGCGGATTTGCGGTTCAAAGAAATTTTCTTTTCAAAAGAAAATTTCTTCCTTTGCCAATCTGTAAATTGGAAAATGCTTTGATACATTTTTTCAAGTTCTGGAAGAAGAATTTGGTTTCTTCGCTGCATTACACTTGATGCAACTTGCATAATAAGCTCCCAAGAATCTCGAGGGACCAATTGCCCCTCTTGCCAAGAAGAAAAAGACGGGATGTTACGAGGAAGTAAACCATCGGGCAAAAGGTTAGAAAAAACTCCAATATTTGCGCCTGTATTTAATAACACGCCTATTGCAGTTCGAGAATGATCTCCTAAGAAGACTCCTATTTTATTTAGACCGGTGTCGACCAGTTTCCCCTCAACCTGAACCTTAACAAGACCATAATCATTACGCAGGTCGCTAGAGTTTGTACCGGCGCCCAAGTTAACCCATTCGCCAAGATAAGAATGCCCTAAAAAGCCTTCGTGATATTTATTGGTGAATCCAAGGATAACAGAATTTTCGATTTCGCCACCGATTCTGCAATTGGGGCCAATCGAAGTACCGGTTCGAATTTTGGCGCCAAAGATTTGGGTATTACGGCCTATAAAACAAGGGCCCTCTAACCTAGAAAACGACTGTATTCTAGCACCTGTCTCTATTATTATGGGCCCTTTTGTCGTATCAAAAGCAACCAAAGGTTCAATTACTGATTCTGGGTGGATAAACAATTGATCTGCTGACCCAAGCAATCCAGAATAATTTCCCCCAGCCGTTTTTTCCATTCGACTAATTTGATTATCTTCAATTATCTGAGAAGCATTACAATCAACTATTTCCCAAAGATAATTAATGACTAACCCACCAACTTTTTCTTCAATTATGCTCAAGGTTTTTAAGGCTTGCGTTAAACTTAGACTGTCATTTACCACAGGCAAACTCGAAAGGCTTTCTGGATGGCAATAGTAAAAAACTGGTTTACCATCACAAACGCCAACATGAGAAAATCGTGATTGCAATTTAAAACCCGATGGAGGAATCCAAGTTCCATCTACAAACAAGATTGCTTTTTTGGCAGTTATCCAATCTGGTGCATTAACGATTAAATTTTTTGATTGGGTACTTACCATTTCTTTCAAATACTTGCGTACAAAGCAGGCAGAGGGAATAACACCTACCGCATAGGAAATTTTTTCGATTAATGTTTTCGTACCGCATAACAAGCTGAAAACCGGCCTAGTTAAAGCTAATGGCTCTAACAATCCAGACCTTTCATTTTCATAAACACATAGGTCAAAAGGCATAAATATTACTTTTTTATTAAGTTTAATGTCACTTGATAAAGCCTTATAAATAGGAATTCGGAAAAATAATAGCTCAACAAGCCTTCACAATGGGACGAATGGGCAAAAGTCTAGGACTCGCCTAGCACAAACCTTCTCGTTTTGCTTTAAATTACTTTGTTTTAGGCCTCTAAAATTATTGCAAGGCAAATTTATGTTTACTAATTCAAAAGCCCGTTTGGCTTTAATGCTACTTCTTGCGATCAATCTTTTTAATTACATCGATCGGTATATTCTTTCTTCCACCATTGCAGGAATTGAAAACGACTTACTAAAAAACACTCCTCCCGATAGTAGAAAAACTTACCTCGGAATCCTTGCAACCTGTTTTATGGCAAGCTTTATGGTATTTGCGCCTATTTTTGGATTTCTTAGCACAAAAATAAAGCGCTGGCATTTGATTGGATATGGGGTGCTTTTCTGGTCGATTGCTAGCGGATTTAGTGGCCTTTCTGGTTCAATCGCGAAACTGAACGAAAAATATCTTTCCATTGATTTACCTGTAAGTGCCTTGATGGTTTTTTTAGGGTCTTACGCCTTCCTTGCCATTACCAGATGTTTGGTTGGGGTGGGAGAAGCTGCTTATGGCCCCTCGGCCCCAACAATCCTATCGGATCTTTATCCTGAAAAAAACCGAGGGGTTATAATGTCTATTTTTTATGCCGCAATCCCCGTTGGGAGCGCCCTCGGATACGCCTTCGGTGGGATTGCAGGATGGCCAAATGCATTTTATTGGGTACTTCCCCCCGGTGTTCTTTTAGGTGTACTTTGTTTTTTTATGCCTGAACCTGAAATAGGTGCAATAGAATCGTCTAACAATTCTTTAAAAAAGCTTCACTGGAAGGATATTTCTATTCTTCTGAAAACCCCTTCGTTTATTTTTAATTGCCTAGGTATGACTGCAAATACCTTTGCTATTGGCGGGATTGCATACTGGTTTCCTTATTATGTTTCGGTTTTCAGGCAAAATGGGACCGAACAAGAAGCAGGTATAACCATGGGGCTTCTTATTGTTGTTTCTGGTTTATTGGCAACCTTATCTGGAGGTTTTGCTGCGGATTATTGCAACCGTTACCATAAAGGGTCTTACTTTCTAGTTTCGGGATTTAGTATGTTAGTTGGTTTTCCTGCATTTTTAGCGGTGCTTTATGTGCCTTTTCCATTTGCTTGGGTTTTAGTTTTTATTGCGTGTTTTTGCACCTTTTTTAATACTGGGCCAACTAATGCCATTCTGCTAAATGTTTCCCCGCCTTTACTGCGGCCGATGGCTTTTGCAATAAATATATTTATGATTCACGCACTTGGAGATGCTGTAAGCCCTTGGATCATTGGTGCTATTGCAGACAACTTTTCCTTAGAAAGAGCAATCACCGTTGAAGGACAAATAATTATAGAAAAAGTTGGGAATCTAAATACAGGATTTGTAACGGTATCAGGGATGTATATTTTATCTGGAATTTTTTGGTTAATGGGTGCCAAACATTTGGAAGCAGATACTAAAAAAGCCAACCTTTCAATTCTCAGTAAACCATAAAATTTTAGTGATAACCTTTGTTAATTTGATTGCTATTATATTTCTGTCAAACTTATCGCAACAAAGTAAATGCATCAGATTTATCCCCATTCCCTTTGCTAATATTTCTCTAAAAATGATTATTTCATTTTGCAGGATTACTTGCAGCAAGTCATAATTTCCACTATTCTTTGATTAATGATAATCCTTAGAACAACCTATTCAGAGAAAAGCAAAATGTTTCGAGTTCCTGCACTAATTATTATTAATCTTTCATTTTTTTCGGTGTCTTTTTGCATAGCAGAAGACTGGGTTCAATGGCGTGGCTCAAACCGAGACAACATTTCGAATGAGAAAAACCTGCAAAAGAGTTGGGGTCAATCAGGTCCTAACTTAATCTGGACCTTTAGAGAAGCAGGGATTGGTTATTCTGGCCCAGCAATTGTAGGCGAATTCTTATATATGATGGGTGTTCAAAACAATTCGGAAACTATTTTTAGCTTAGATACTAAAACGGGGAAACAAGCTTGGTCTACACCTATTGGAACACCCTATCCAAATAAATGGGGTGGAGGCCCCCGTAGTACCCCTACGTTTGATGCTGGCAAGGTTTATGGCATCAGTGGACAAGGCGATCTTATCTGTATTGATGCTAAATCTGGCAAAAAAGAATGGCTCGTCTCCCTTGCAAAGGAACTTGAAGGAAAGGTAATGAAAATTTGGGGCTTCAGCGAATCGCCTCTTGTTGATGGTAATAAAGTTGTTTGTAGCCCTGGGGGTGCTAAGGGTTCTATGGCTGCCTTAGACAAAAACACGGGTAAAGTAATTTGGCGTTCTACGGAAATCACCGACGAGGCTTCTTATTCTTCAATCATTAAAGCCAAAGTTGGTAAATATGATGTCTATATTCAAATGACCGCAGGTGGACTTATAGGGGTTGATTCAAATACGGGTAAAAAGTTATTTTCCGAAAAAGTTGCTGTTAATGGTATTGCAATTATTCCAACACCCATTTTTCACGACAATAAAATCTTTGTGACTTCAGATTATGGCAGTGGTTGTGGCTTAGTAGCTTTAACTCCTTCTGATTCCGGTATCTCTTCTAAAGTTGTTTACGAAAACAAATTAATGCAAAACCATCATGGTGGAGTTATTCTTTTCGATGGCCATATTTATGGGGCTTCGGGTAATTGCAACGACCGAGGTGCACGATGGAAATGCCTAAACCTTCTTTCTGGTGAAGCAAAATGGGAATCCGAAAAATTAAATCAAACCGGCTCACTTACTATGGCAGGGGGTAGACTTTACATCTATAGTCAAAACGATGGAACCGTTGTCCTTGTTGACCCCACTCCCTCCGAATGGAAAGAAACTGGCAGGTTCAAAATTCCTGAAACCACCAAGCTTGATAGGCAATCAGGAAAGATTTGGACACACCCAGTTGTAAGTAATGGTAAACTTTTCCTAAGAGATCAAGACTTGGTTTTTTGTTTCGATGTTTCTTCTAAATAAGCAATCCAATGGAGGCCGGTTATGGCACGCAATTTAACTTTTACCTTTCTCTTGTTTTTTATCACTTTTAGCAATTTAATTGCAGAAGACTGGACTGGGTTTCGTGGTTCAGACCGTTCGGGCTCTTCTAAAGAATCAAAATTGCTTGCAGTCTGGCCCAAAGATGGCCCTAAACAAGCCTGGCTTTTTAAAGATTGTGGCACGGGTTACTCTTCCCCTGCCATTGTTCAAAATAATATTTACATCATGGGGGCTCGTAAAGGCGAAGAACTGCTTTTAAAAATCGACTCTACCGGCAAAGAGCTTTGGAATGCAAAGATTGGCCCTGTTTTTGATTTTAAAGGCAATAAATGGAGTGGTGGACCTAATGGCTCTCCCACGGTTGATGACAATCTCGTTTTTGCTTTGGGTAGTCAGGGAACCTTAATTTGTCTAGATGCCAAAACTGGTCAAATCGTTTGGAAAAAAGATCTCCCTAAAGATTTGTCTGCTGAAGTAAATCCTATTGGTGGTGGGCCAGAAAAATTTGGTTGGGGATACTCTTGGTCACCAATTGTTGATGGTGACAAACTGATTATTGTTCCCGGAGGTTCGCTTGGCCTACTTTCCGCACTCAATAAAAAAACTGGTGACTTAATTTGGAGGTCGGCTGATGTTAAATTACAAGCGCCTTATGCTTCCCCGACTTTAGCAACTATTGATGGCCAAAAAACCATCATTCAAATTACCCAAAAAGGCTGCGTTGGTGTTAATCCCGAAGATGGTAAACTCCTTTGGGAATTCAAACGCGAAGCCGAATATCATGATGTTGTTTGTACTTCACCTGTTATTTCAGGCAATCTAATTGCTACTTCCGTTGGTTTTGGTGATGGAATGGATTGCTTCAAAATCGAAAAGCTTGGTTCTTCTTTTCAAGCCAAACAGGTTTACAGTAAAAAAGAAATTGCCAACGATAATGGTGGCATCGTTTTAGTTGGGAAACATGTTTACGGGTTCCACCTGAAAAGAGCTTGGGAATGCATAGACCTTGAAACAGGCACTGTCGCCTGGACTTCCCCTAGAAAAGCCCTTACTGCAGGATCTGTGATTGCTGCTGATGGTAGGCTTTATTTACTTGCCGAGGATTCTGGTGAAGTTGCTATGCTTGCTGCTTCTCCTGCAGGTTATAAGGAAATCAGCAAGTTCAAGATTCCAGAACTTTCTAACCTAAGGAAAGACGGTGGGAAACTTTGGACGCACCCTGCGATTTCTGATGGTAAACTTTATATTCGTGATCAAGATTTGTTGTTTTGTTTTGATATTCGTTGATTCTTTTTAAAATTCTTTGGATAAAACTTTCTGGAAGAGTCTTTTTTGTTAAACGATGAGTTTTTGACCTTTTGGGAAAAAGTTTTTCCTTTTAATGCTTTTTACAAGAAAAAGCTTGGAATCAACGGCTTTAATCCTTCCAAACTTTGGATTCAAAGTAATTTTGATTCTTTTGATTTCACTACAAAAAAAGATCTTCAAGACAATCAGCAGCAATTTCCTCCCTATGGAAATTTTCATTATTTAAATCACAATAGTTATCAACGCTTTCATCAAACCTCGGGGTCCACGGGAAAACCTTTACATTTTTTAGATAGTAAAGAAGGCTGGGATTGGCTTTTAGACAACTGGCTTAAAATCTTTGCAATGGCTGGAATCGATAAGGGTGACCGTCTTTTTTTCCCTTTTTCTTTTGGCCCTTTTCTTGGGTTTTGGACCGCCTTTGAGGCTGCTTCCAAGGCCGGGTTCTTATCTTTTCCGGGGGGGGGGATGAGCACCGAAGCTAGATTATCACTTATTAAAAACAATAAAATTAATGTTATTTTCACCACACCTAGTTATGCCCTAAGGGTGGGCGAAGTGGCAGAAACCTTGGGGTACGATATCCGTGCTCTAAATATTAAGAAATTAGTACTGGCAGGTGAACCTGGGGCTAACATTGCTTCTACGCGTATTAGGTTAGAAAAAATATGGGGACCGGTTGTGGTGGATCACCATGGAATGACAGAAACAGGGCCAGTTTCAATAGAATGTACTGAAAACCAAGGCATTTTACATATCATTCCTATGGCCTTCGTTCCCGAAGTTATTGACCCAATTACGATAAAAACACTTACTGTCGACTCTAATGGGGAATTAGTCTTAAGTTCTTCCGGTAGAGTAGGTTGCCCGCTTTTACGCTACAGAACAGGGGATATTGTCAACCTTGAACACCATAACTGTAAATGTGGTTTTAAAGGTTATAGCTTGAGGGGTGGCATTTTAGGCCGGGTAGATGAAATGATTTTTTATAAAGGAAACAATATTTATCCATCTGCCTTACAAAATTTAATGCATAAAATGGATGAAATAACGGAATTCAGAATTACTTTTAAAAAATCAGAGATTATGCCTGAACTTTTATTTGAAGTTGAAACCTCCGAAATCAATTACGAAAAGGTCCAAACCTTGGTCGAAAGTGCGGTAATTAATCTCTTTTTGTTTAAACCTAAAGTAAATGTTTTGCCCGTAGGTTCTCTTCCAAGGCAAGAATTGAAATCTAAAAGATTTATACAAATCTAGTCAACTACAAGGGTGTATTTTAAATTGTTTTTTGTTAAAACAATATATACAGGATTTCCCACCAGTTAGTTTCATTCAATGCGAATGTTGTTTAATAAGAGAGTAGATATGAAAAACATAGCGATTTTTGTTCTGGCGCTTTTCTTTACTCCTGCATTTATTTCTGTATTTGCAGGATGCTCTCGGGTTGAAGATAAAAAAATTGTTGTTCCAAAGGGCCAAACTCCCGAAGTAAAAGCAACGACAATCAAATCTCATAATGAATCGGCAAAGCCCGAAGTAAAACCAACGGGTGACAAAAACTTAAATGAACCAATCAAATCGGTAGAAGATACTAAGGCAACCAAAGGTGATTATCAATGGAGTCACTGGCGTGGCCCAAATCAGAATGGGGTTTCTCTTGAAAAAAACCTTCCCGAAAAATGGTCTCCTAACCCAGAGACTGCAGACAACAACTTGATTTGGAAAACTCCTTTTGGTGGTCGCACTACACCTATTGTTCAAAATGATCGTGTTTATCTGATCAATAAAGTTGGTAAAGGTATTTCTGAACAAGAAAGGGTTATGTGCTTTTCCTTAAAAGATGGGAAGCTTCTTTGGGAATATAAATTTAATGTTTTCCACACTGATATTGTCAGTGTTCGCCTCGGATGGACTAATATGGCCGGCGACCCTGAAACTGGCAATGTTTATGCTCATGGTACACAAGGTTTACTTTTCTGCTTTGATAAGGATGGCAAAGTTCTTTGGTCGAAATCATTGACAGAAGAGTACGGCAGAATCACAGGGTATGGGGGGCGCGTTACAAGCCCGATAGTTGATGGCGATCTTCTTATTATTGGTATGATCAATGCCAGTTGGGGCGATCAAGGAATGGGGCGAAACCGATTTGTTGCGTTCAATAAAAAAACCGGGATAATTCAATGGTGGAATTCCACGGGAAATCCCATTAAGGACACTTACTATTCTTATCCCGTTGTAGCCAACATTAATGGGCAAAGATTACTTATAAGCGGTGGTGGTGACGGAGGAGTGCATGCGTTTAAAGTAAATACTGGCGAAAAAGTTTGGAGCCATGTTTTCGGTAGCGGGTCTATCAATTGTTCGCCAGTTGTTCAAGATAACTTCGTTTACATTGGGCAGGGCGAAGAAAATATTGGTGCAAACACCCAAGGCAGAGTTCTTTGCCTAGACGCCTCCCAAGTTACAAATGGAGAACCAAAAGTAATTTGGCAAATTGATGGAATCAAAGCGAAATTTGCCTCCCCGGTTCTTAACGATGGCATTCTTTATATGTGTGGTGAAGTGGGTTCCCTTCATGCTTTGGAAGCTTCTTCTGGGAAGGAACTTTGGAAATTCCAGTACGGGCGAAATACTAAAGGCTCACCCGTATTTGCAGATGGCAAAATTTACATTGCTGAAGTTAATTCCAAATTTCACATCCTACAACCTTCAAAAGATGGTTGCAAACGACTCCACGCTCAACTTTTTAAGGGTAAACCTGGTGAAGACGGCAAAGCTGGTGAAGATATCGAAATCAATGGCAGCCCTGCAATTATTAATGGCAAGATTATCTTTATGACCAGCGAGGATCTATATTGCATTGGAAAACCTGATTGGAAGCCTTCTGCACCAGAAATAAAGGCCGAAAGCAAAGTGGTTGCCTTAGGAGAACCTTTCCATTTGCAAATTATCCCTGCTGACTTTGTTTTAAATCCTTTAGAAAAGCAATCCCTTGCGGCCTTTGCATACGATGCGAACGGTAACAAAATCGGACCTGTGGAAGTCGAGTGGTCGCTTGCTGGATTTAGACCGCCAGAGGGCTTACCACCAACTGCACCTGCACCTCCCGGTTCCCCTGCACCAACCCCACCTCCACTATTACAAGGCAAACTTTCATCTGAAAAAGGTACCAGCACAGAACTTGAAATAAACAAAGTTCCTCCAGCACAGTTTGGCAGAGTAGTGGCAAAAGCAGGAAAGTTGACTGCTGAAACTAGGGTTAGGGTTGCGCCTGTTCTTCCATATGCACCGAACTTTGCCAACATCCCGTTAAAGCGAACTCCGGGCGGGTGGGTTAACTGCCAAGGTAAGTTTGAAATGGTATCTGTTGATGGGAAAATGATTTTAAAGAAACTGGCTGTTAACCCAAGCCCTTTAGTGGCTAGGGCAAATGCATTCATCACTATGCCAAGCCTTACAGAATACACTATTCAAGCAGACATGATGGGCACCAAAGTACGCGATGATCTTCCCGATATGGGGGTTGTTGCTAATCGATATACATTCATTTTAACTGGAAAAACAAAGTCATTAAGGCTTGTTTCTTGGGATGCATTACCAAGGGTGGATAAGACAATTTCTTATCCTTGGGAACCCAATATCTGGTATACAATGAAGTTTTCCTTTGAAAAAACTTCGGGAACCGAGGGCATAATTAAAGGGAAAATATGGCCTCGAGACAAAGAAGAACCAAAAGAATGGACTGTTGAATTTAACGACCCTACAGCAAACCTTGAAGGTAGTGCTGGTATCTATGGCTATGCTGCTGGTATTCTTGAAAACCAACCAGGTACTGATATTTTTTATGATAATGTTAAGGTCACTCCAAACAAAAAGTAATTCAAACGGTATTAGTTTTTTAATTAGTAACTTGACAGGAAAAAAAAATGGTTAGTAAAAACAAGACGGTTAAGCGAATTTTTATCTTAGGTATTACGGCAGCGATCTTGACAGGTGCTGCCTCTCAATACTTTTATACAAGTTCTAACCTTGAAGCAGTTGCTATCAAGGAAATTCCGGCCCTTACTAGTACAGCTAAAGATTGGGCCCTTTTTGGGGGCACGGTCAATCGAAACCTTGTTAATCTTGTTGAAAAAGATCTACCCGACATTTGGAGCAACGAGGAAGGTAAAAAGAAAAATATTAAATGGGTGATTGACCTTGGCTCCAAAGCCTATGGTGGGCCTATCATTTACCGTGGTAAAATTTATATTGGCACCAATAACGACTCCCCTCGCGATCCCGCAATTAAGGAAGATAAAGGCATAATGATGTGCTTTGATGAAAAAACTGGTGATCTTATTTGGCAATCTGTTCACGATAAACTACCTGCGGGCCGTGTTAATGACTGGCCCAGAGAAGGTATTTGCTCTAGCCCGGTTGTTGAAGGTAATAGGCTTTATTATGTTAGCAACCGCTGCGAGGTCATTTGTGCTGATACCGAAGGTTTAGCCGATGGCAAAAATGATGGTGTTACTGACGAAAAATACACTTCAAAAAAAGATGCTGATGTCATTTGGCGTCTTGATATGATTAAAGAGCTTAATGTTTTTCCTCATAACCTTGCTACCTGTTCCCCTTTGATTGTCGGAGATATTCTTTTTATTATTACTTCTAATGGAGTGGATGAAGGGCACATCAATGTTCCCCAACCAGAAGCACCTAGTTTTTTGGCTATCGACAAGAAAAATGGCAAGGTTTTATGGTCAAACAATCTTCCTTCGAGAAGCTTAGTTGAAGCGAAAAAGAATGGCGATAAAGTCGAAATCAAGAACCTTATCAATCAGGGAAAATTACTAATGCACGGGCAGTGGTCTAACCCTGTTTATGCTGAACCTAACGGCAAACCTATGATCATCTTTCCTGGTGGGGATGGCTGGATTTATGCCTTCAAGCCAGATAGTGGCGAACTTCTTTGGAAGTTTGACTGCAATCCTAAAAAATCAATTTACGAACTAGGTGGTAAGGGTACTCGTAATGACTTTGTTTCCACACCCGTTGTTTATGATAACAAGCTTTATATTGGTGTTGGCCAAGACCCCGAACACGATAAAGGCGTTGGCCATCTTTGGTGTATTGATATCACCAAGGTTCCTGCAAATCCCGAAAAAGATTTATCTCCTGTTGCAGATAATTTTAACCCAGCAGATCCTGTAAATAAAGCTTCGGGCCTTATCTGGCATTATGGTGGTGCTGCAGATCAGGATTATGATCGAAATTACTATTTTGGTAGGACCATGAGTACTGTTGCTGTGCACGATAGTTTACTTTTCACCGCAGAATACGATGGGTTTGTGCATTGTTTAGATGCAAAGACTGGCAAGAAATTATGGCAGCACGATATGGAAGCGGACACTTGGAGTTCCACCTACATCGTCGATGGTAAAGTGTACATTGGTAATGAAAACGGTAATATGTTGATTTTTGCAGCTTCCAAGGAAAAGAAGCTGATTAAATCTGTTGAGATGAAGGGAAAGATAAGGGCTACGCCAGTTGCGGTAAATGGTACGATTTTTCTCATTACTGAAAACCCTTGCAGACTTTATGCAATTACCAAGAACTAACTTCCCACCTCAAAGCTTTCAACTTTTGCGAGAAAATACGATGAATCGTTCAAGCCTTTTCCTTGGAATGCTTGTTGTTGGTATTTCGAATGTGTTTGGTTTTCTACCTCCTGTAGAGCCAATTAAAGATTGGCCTATGCTTGGGGGTACCGTTGAGCGAAATCAAGCCAACCCAACCGAGAAAAATGTTCCTGCTTCTTGGGGTGTAAAAAAAGACGCTCGTAAAAATATTAAATGGGCTGCAGAATTGGGCACAGTTTCTTACGGGGGACCTACCATAGGTGATGGCAAAATCTTTGTTGGCACTAACAATGAGCGCCCCCGAGACCCTAAACTTAAGGGCGATCTTGGCGTTATTATGTGCTTTAACGAAGCCGATGGTAGCTTCCTTTGGCAAATTACTCACGATAAACTTGAAGAGCCTGAACTTAATGACTGGCCTAAACAAGGTATTGGCTCTTACCCTGCTTACGACCAGAAGAAAATCTTTTATGTTAGTAATCGTGCAGAACTTGTTTGTGCATCGACCGAACTTCCCTCTGGAAAATCTCAGCCTGATATACTTTGGAAAATTGATATGGTTAAAGACCTTGGGGTTTTCCCTTGCTTTCTAGCTATCGGTTCCCCCTTGGTTATGGGAGATCTTGTTTTTGTGGTGACAGCAAATGGAGTTGACCCCAACCAGCATAAACTTCCTGCCCCTGATGCGCCTAGCTTTATAGCAGTAGATAAAAAAACTGGGAAGCTTGCTTGGAAAAGTAATCTCCCGGGTAAAAATATTATGGAAGGGCAATGGTCTAACCCCTCTGGATTTAGTTTAAATGGAAAAAGTCAGGTAATTTTCCCCGGCGGTGATGGATGGGTTTACGCCTTTGAACCTGTTACTGGTAACCTCCTTTGGAAGTTTGATTGTAACCCTAAAGGTACAGAATTTAAACCGGGCGGCAGAGGAAATAAAAGTTACATTATGGCTACCCCCGTGATTGTTGAGGGAAAGGTTTATGTTGGAACGGGAAATAACCCTGATGATGGACCAGGGGAGGGACATTTCTGGTGCATTGATGCTACCAAGGTTCCTGGTAATCCTGAAAAAGACCTTAGCCCTAGAGACGAAAAGTTTGACCCTAACGCTGAAATCAATAAAAATTCTGGGTTAGTATGGCATTACGGTGGCAAGGTTATTCCGAAGCCAGAGCAGGGCAGGGAAATCGTTTTTGGCAGAACCCTTAGCACCCCTGCTATTTTTGATGGCATTATTTATATTGCGGAATTGGATGGCTATTTACATTGTCTTGATGCCAAGACGGGTAAAAAATTCTGGGATCACGACCTTCGTGATGGCACTTGGGCTTCTCCCTATTATGTTGACGGAAAAATCTTTATTGGAACTGATAGTGGTGATATTTATGTTTTTTCTTTTGGAAAAACCAAAGCAGATCCTACTAAAATTGAAATGGAGCAACCTATTAAGGGGCCTCTTATGGCTACTAATGGTTGTTTGTATGTAAACACTGGTACGACTCTTTTTGCTATTCAAGGTAAGTAAATTTTAAACACGGGGGAACTGATTGTGGCAGACATTAATTCATTAGATGTTCGTGTTAAAGAAGCTAAAGTCATTCTTGATACACAGGTTAGAGAGATTGTAAAGTGGCATTTCAGCCCTGAGACGGGGACTCCTTTTTGGTTGGAAAAAGCCAAAGAATATAAGTTTAATCCTCTTAAAGATGTTCATACATTTGAAGACCTCCGTTTATTTGGAACTTTTGAAGATGAATGGCTGCGTGGAGGACCATTAAACCGCTGGATTCCAAAAGGTTGTGCTGGGAAGCCTACTTATGTTTTTGAAACGGGAGGCACCACTGGTTTGCCTAAATCTCGAATCGTTATTGATGATTTTCGTATTGATTACGAGATGATGTCGGAAACCCTTCCAGACAAATACTTCCCCAAAGGCAGCAATTGGCTTATGCTTGGGCCTTCTGGACCTCGCCGGTTAAGGTTGGCAATTGAACACCTTGCTCAACATAGAGGTGGTATTTCATTCTGTATTGATCTTGACCCTAGGTGGGTTGTAAAACTTATTAAGATGCGTGAAATCGCTATGGTCAATCTCTACAAAGAGCATTGCATGGATCAAGCTCTTACCATTCTTGCGGGCGGCCATGATATAAAATGTATGTTTACAACACCTAAACTTCTTGCTTCTCTTGATGAAGCTTTGCGAACTGGAAAGCTTGAAGACAAATTTAGGCAGCTTGGAAAAAAAGTTCCTTCAGGCGGGTTAAAATCTATTAAGGCTGCGGGCATTACAGGTATTTTCTCTGGCGGTACCGAGTTTACCCCCCAATTCACTCGCGAAGCTTATGAAGAAATGCTTGATAATGGCGATGTTTATATGACTCCCACTTATGGTAATACACTTATGGGTTTGGCTTGCTCAAAACCTATTTCTCCCGAGGATGGTTTTAAAATATCTTACTACGCACCTCAGCCCAGAGCTGCCATCCAAGTAGTTGATCCCAAAAATTTCGATAAGTCTGTAGGCTATGGCGAAACAGGTAGAGTCTTACTTACCACTCTTACCAAAGAATTCTTTGTCCCAAGGTTCCCCGAGCGAGATGAGGGTGAACTGGAACCACCTTTTGAAACTTATCCATGGGACGGTGTAAGCGGAGTTCGAACTTTTAGCGAATTTGCTGCTACTACCGTGGTTGGTGTCTATTAGTATTTTAGTGCTTATTTCATAAGGATTTTAAGGGGCTTTATAAATGATTAATATTCCTGCTTTACGATTAGGGAAACCTTACACCAGTCTGAACAAAACCCAGCTTATTCACCATGCTACTGGGGCAACTATGGCCGAAGTTAGCCAAGTCAACGGAAGCCAGATTGTTAGGGATATTTCAAAGATGGAAGAGGCCCGAAATGAGCTCCAAGCTATTCCTATGAGTACACTCACACACATGGTTAAGGAAGCCGGGCGCATTTTTGCTACCGAATCTCTACCTTGCGGTGACCAAATGCAAAGTTTTGATGACTATATTCGTAACTTATCTTCGACCACTGGATCTCCAATGGTTTTCTGCAAAAGAAATGCGGGTAAAGTTGAGTATGTGTTAAGGAACATTGATGTTATTATTGCGGGTTTAACTCGTGGTTTAGATATGTCAATTTTGGACAAAGGCCATGGAACCCAGGATGGTAGGACTTTATGTTTTGTTCCTACCTGCAGCTCATTTGGTGCGATTCTGCCAAGTAATTCACCTGGCGTTCATTCACTGTGGGCACCCACTCCAGCATTAAAAATTCCTTTAATTCTAAAGCCAGGCCGGGAAGAACCTTGGACACCTTTCCGCGTTATTCAAGCTTATTTAAAAGCAGGAATCCCTCCTGCTGCTTTAAACTTTTGCCCTACCGACCACAGTGGTTCTGCAGAAATACTTCGTGGCTGTGGCAGAAGTATGCTTTTTGGAGATGGCACAACCACTGACCCGTATAAAAATGATCATCGTGTTGAATTGCATGGCCCGGGATTCAGCAAAGTTTTGATTGGTGAAGATAAAATTGCTCACTGGCCTGAGTTTATTGACTTAATTGCTGAGTCGATTGCTGCAAATGGTGGCAGGTCTTGTATCAATGTTTCTGCGGTTTGGGTACCATCACACGGAAAAGAAGTGGCTCAGGGACTTGCAGAAAGACTTGCAAGGATTCAAGCTAGGGCTTGGGATGATCCAGAGGCAGAACTTGCGGCCTTTGCAAATCCAGATGTACCAGAAAGAATCTCGGGCATGATTGATAATTTGTTAAAGACACCTGGGGCTACTGATATTTCAGAAAAAATTCGTGGTTCATCTAGGCTTGTTAAAGATGGGCGCTGTGCGTGGTTATTGCCTGCTATTATTCATTGTGAAACTTACGATCACCCTTTAGCAAATAAAGAGTTCTTATTTCCGTACGCAAGCGTAGTAGAATGCCCGCAAGCTGAAATGGTAAAGTTAATTGGGCCTACTCTTGTTGCTACTACGATTACCGAGAATGATGATTTTGCTCATGCTTTGCTAAACAGCACGCATGTTGATCGCCTGAATCTGGGGCCTATACCCACGAATCGGCTTACTTGGGATCAACCTCACGAAGGGAATTTATTCACGCATCTCTACAAGCAAAGAGCTTTTCAGCAAAGTAACTTTTAGAATGATACCATTTGATTTTAGTCCGCTCAACCAGGTCATTTATGGACCTGGTTGTTCTGTTGAAGTGGGAAATAAAGTAAGAGAACTTGGGGGCACACAGGTTTTGCTTGTTTCAGACCCTGGCCTTAAGAAAGCTGGCCATACCGATCTTATTTTTTCACTTTTAGAAAAATCAGGCTGTAATGTTTTTCTTTTTGACCAAGTCGAAGAAAACCCAGAAGACTTTCATGTTGAACGCGGCAGAGATTTTGCACGACAATTCAACATTGATTTTATTGTGGCACTAGGTGGCGGGAGTTCTATGGACTGCGCCAAGGGCATTAATTTTCTGCTGACCAACGGCGGAAAAATGAGCGATTTCAAAGGCATTGGCCTTGCCAAAAAACCAATGCTTCCTTCTGTTGGCATTCCAACTACCTCCGGAACTGGTAGTGAAGCTCAATCCTTTGCGCTTATCACCGACTCTAGCACGCATTTAAAAATGGCTTGTGGAGATAAAAAAGTTGCATTCAAGATTTGTTTTCTTGATCCCGAACTTACGATTTCTCAGCCCCCTATGGTTACTGCTGCCACCGGCATCGATGCAATTTCCCACTCCTTAGAATCCTATGTGACCACAAAAAAAAATATTATTTCACAGACTTTTGCAAGGCAAGCTTGGGGTATGCTTTTTACGAACTTCCCCAAGGTTCTTAAAATGCCCAAGGACCTTAATGCTAGAGGTGCGATGCAACTTGGTGCCCACTTTGCTGGGTTATCGATTGAAAATTCTATGCTTGGCATTTGCCATTCTTGCGCTAACCCACTCACAGCGCACTATGGCATTCCCCACGGAATTGCGATTGGAATCTTATTACCGCATGTACTACGCTTTAATAGTGCCTTTGTTGGGGATTCGTATCAAATACTAGCAGCAGACATTGGAAATCTTACGGATAGCCCTAGTCAAGCCAGTGGTATGCTATCTGATTTCATCACTAATTTTCTTTCAATTGCTGGAATACCTAGAAATCTTTACGATTGCGGAGTTTCCCATGGCATACTTGAAGTATTGGCAGAGGAGGCTAAAGAACAATGGACAGCGAAATTCAATCCACGCCCGGTCATAGAAAAAGATTTACTAGAAATCTACCAACTCGCAATGGGTTGAAAGTCTTTTTGTTTTATTTGCCTATTCTTTTTCTTAGCCTGTCTTTTTGCACCATTTTTGCCAAAGATGAGAATTCTTCTTGGCTCATTTTCAGGGGTAACTCCGAGCAAAATGCTTTTTATCCCAATAAATTAAAAGGCCCTTTCAACATCCTCTGGAAATCTTCAGTTAAAGATTCTATCGAAGGCACGGCTACTATTTATGATGGCAAAGTTTTTTTCGGTTGTATGGATGAGCGGATTTATTGCCTAAATTCCAAAGATGGTAAAGAAGTTTGGAAATATAAAGGTGGGCCATTTAAATCGCCCCCCAGCATCCAAGATGATTCTATTTACATTGGCGATATCGATGGAAACTTGCACGCAATTGAACTCACTACGGGTAAAAAGAAATGGATTTTTGCGACCACTGGGGAGATATCAGGCGGTGCTAACTTTCACAAAAAAAACATTCTCTTTGGAAGTCAGGATGAAAACCTTTACTGCATAAACACCGCAGGCAAAGAGATATGGAAATTTAAAATGGAGGGACCTTTTTTTGGTTCTTGTGCTGTAACTAATGGTAAAACTTTTGCAGCAGGTTGCGACAGTACCCTTCATATACTCGATGCCGAAACGGGTAAGGAACTTTCGAACCTTGATCTCGGAGGGCAAACAGGTGCTACTGTTTCCATTTCTGGTGATGATTTATTTGTAGGAACAATGTCTAATAATGTTTTAGCTATTAATTGGAAAAGCCCAAAAATCACTTGGAATTATAAACCGGAGAAGAGGGCTCAACCTTTTTTTAGTTCTTGTGCAATTTCAGCAGAAACTATCGTGGTCGGAGGAAGAGACAAAAAGATTTACGCTTTAGATAGAAAAACTGGTACTGAAAAATGGGTTTTCCAAACCGATGGTAAGGTCGATTCCTCCCCTCTCATTTTAAACAATTTGGTTGTGGTAGGTTCCTTCGATGGCAATGTTTACTTTCTTGACCTAGATAAGGGTACCCTAATACAAAAAATAGAGCTTGGCGGAGAAATTTCTGCTTCTCCAATTTTTTCTGACGATTCAATTTACCTTGGTACTTCCAAAGGCGATTTTTTCAGGCTTCAATCTAATATGATTCCCTAAACTAGGATTGCCCGTTTAGTTTGCAATAGTTATCATAATTTCATTTTATATAGTTATTATTTTCTGGGTGAGAAGACTGGGGGATCAAGTGTCTGCCACGGTTAATGATTTAGCAAATTTAGTGTCAGGCCAAGTTATTGGTGACAAAACTGTTTGTGTTCTTGGGGCGTCAAACCTTAAAAACGCAGCTATAGGTGATATTACATTTGTCGATGCAACTAAGTACCAACAACAATTCAACCTATCTAAATCACTGGTTGCGGTATGTTTAAATGAGTTTAGCGCACCGGGTAAAACTTTAATTCTTGCTTCAGACCCTCTTCAAGCTTTTGTTTCCATCTATGAATATTTTAAAGGAAAACAAAAACCTTATCTAATTGGAATTGATCCCTTAACACAGGTTTCTACTAGCGCAAAAATTGGTGACAGGCCAACCATTTTACCTTTTACCCGAATTGGAGATGGGTCCATAATTGGAACAGATTGCCTGATTCATACTGGAGTTTCTATTGGGAGAAATTGCCGCATCGGAAACAATGTTGTTCTGCACGCCAATGTTGTAATTTACGATGATACTGTTCTAGAAAATAATATCATCATTCACGCAAACAGCGTGATCGGTGCAGATGGATTTGGCTACAGACTAGTTGAAGGAAAACACAAGAAGATTCCTCACTTGGGCAATGTCGAAATAGGAGACAATGTCGAAATAGGGGCAAACTCTTCAATCGATCGTGGCACTTTTGGTACCACTAAAATAGGAGAAGGAACCAAAATTGACAACCATGTTCAAATCGGACATAACTGCGAAATAGGTAATTTTAATTTAATCGTTGCACAAGTTGGAATTGCTGGTTCTTGTACAACTGGAGATTATGTTGTACTAGCAGGACAATCAGGCTTAGCAGATCATGTAAACCTTGCAGATCAAGTTGTTGTAGGGGCCAAAAGTGCTGTGATGCGTGATGCTGAAAAAGGTGAACGCTTGCTTGGAATACCAGCGCGGCAAGAACGCGATGAGAAACGAATCATCGTAAGCTTGGGAAAATTAACTGAACTTTGTAGGGACGTAAAAAAAATCAAACAGAGTTTACAGATGCCAGAAAACTAATGCATTGGAAGTAACTACGCTGAAGTATGGTCCATAAAAATTGAGCACTTTTCAATATGACCGATTTTACAATTAACAGTGGACCCGTAGGATTACTTGCAGGTTATGGTCAATTTCCAATCGTGTTTGCTAAAGCTGCGAGAAAAATTGGATTATCTGTAGTTTGTGTAGGCATAAAAGAAGAAGCTGAGTCCGAATTAAAATCGTTGGTAGACCATTTCTACTGGTCAGGTCCAGCGCAATTAGGAAAGATGATAAGCAGATTTAAAAAGCACGCGGTAAAAAATGTAGTTATGGCGGGAAAGATTCATAAAGCTTCTTTACTGCATAAACCTTGGAAACTTTTTTCACTTGCGCCTGACCTTCGCACTATCATTTTTTGGTATTTTCGTAAAAGAATAAATAATAAAGATGATACCCTATTATTATCTATTATTAAAGAATTCGCTCGCGATGATATATACTTTGCTTCTGCCCTTGATTTCATACCGGAGATACTTGTGCAACCTGGAATTTTAACTCGAAAACATCCTTCTAACGCTGAATTACTCGATATTTATTTCGGTTGGAATCTTGCCCGCGAAATGGGGCGGATGGATGTCGGGCAAAGTGTTGCTGTCAAAGACCGAGCCGTTTTAGCAGTTGAAGCCATTGAGGGCACCGACCAAAACATTCTTCGGGCGGGAGAATATTGTAAATCAGGCGGTTTCGTTGTTGTCAAAGTTGCAAAACCAAACCAAGACCGCAGATTTGATGTGCCAACCATCGGAATAAATACTATCCAAAACCTTCACAAGGCAAAAGGTCGGGTACTAGCTGTTGAGGCTGGACTCACCATTTTTTTAGGCGATAAAGAAGCCATTAAACTTGCAGATCAACTGGGTATAACCATTATCGCCCTAGAAGACAAAGACATACCAACCTAGTTAAAATCAAAAAGTATCTATTTTTGATTCACTTATCGCCTTTAACTATATTAAATAATATCATAAGCATATGATTTACTGATTTTAATCCTGAAATAACTTAAATAATCTATGGGAAATCTTTCTTTCATTCTGCCTGAAAAACTAAATAAATCCTGGGATCAGGAACTTCTGCTATCCTACTTCGCAGGTGGCCCCGATTATATGCCTTTTTATGGAACAACTTCCATACACGAAAACTTATTATCCCTTAAAAAAGATGAACCAGATTCATGCTTTTTAAATGTACCTTGGAAGGTAGGTAATCAAGGCGTTTTCATTTCGCCAACTTCCACTTTACCTAGCAGAAGCAACCCGTATTCCTTGGTTACTGAACTTGCACGAGGCAAGGTAAATCAATTACGAAACTTCACCGCAGATTGGGAGTTTGGTGGCCTTAAAATCAGTCAAGAAATCAAAGACAAGCTTAGTAAAGCCACCTTAGAATTCGGTAAATCCTTTAGCACCGAAGAATCTTCACAAAAAGAACAACTTTTACAAAACTCTATCGAATCTTCCTACCAAGGTTCCGAGACATTGATACGAGAATATATGAGGCAAATTTTTAATTTCCGCCACCAAGATAATCAGCCTATTGAAACTGGGCTCTCTGCTAAAGTAAGCAAACCTTTTTCCACCGCTATTTCACAGCGTATTGAAAAATCTTTTACCAATATGCACCTCGATATTAACTGGAAAAAAGTCGAAGCATCTCAAGGCGTTTTTTCTTGGGATGAAACCGACAAAACTCTTGAGTGCTGCTTAGCCACTGGTATGGAAGTTGTGGGTGGCCCAATCATTCATATGACCAAAGAAACTATCCCTGAGTGGCTAATTCAAACAGAGGGGACAGCATCACAATATGCAACAACTATGGCAAGATTTTTAGATACTACCATAAGGAGGTATCAAGGGAAAATCCACCGCTGGATTATTTGCAGCGGATTAAATGTTGCGTCTATGCCTGTATTTGGTGATGAAACTTACTTTAAAATAACCACTAAACTTGCTGAAATCGCCAAACAAATTGATTCTTCATTAGAAATCATCATAGGAATTACTCACCCTTGGGGCGAATACATAGCCTCAAAAAGAAGAGACTTTTCCCCTTTAGGTTTTATGGATAATCTTTGCCGGGCAGGTTTAAATCTTGCAGCTATTGACCTTGAAATTGTAATGGGTTCAAGCTCCAACAGTTCGTTTTGTAGGGATATGCTCGAAACATCTAGGCTGCTGGATATTTATTCTTCTTTAGGAATGCCTATCACCGTTTCGCTTGGGTATCCTTCAATAAGTGCCCCTGAAGACGTTTCCGATTCTACCTTTGGAAACTGGAAAGGACCAAAATCACTTGAAACCCAAGCAGACTGGGCCGAATCTTTTACATCATTACTTCTTAGTAAGCGTTACATTCAAGCAGTCCAATGGGTAAGATTGTCAGATGATATGGAATCTCCATTTCCAAATTGTGGTCTTTTCGATGCGAATTGGGAGGCGAAACCAGCCTTAGCTTGTATGGAAAAAATTCGGAAAATGCATTTGCGTTAAAAAAGCCAGCCTAAAAAAGACTGGCTTAAAAAATTTGCTAACTTGTCATCAAAAATTTCGGCTTAACTTTTTGAAGGCTTTTCGACAGAAGAAACAGAAGATTCCAAAACAGGTTTTTCCTCAATTACAAATATTGGGTCAAATAAAATTTTCTTTTCTCCATCAACATCGCCTACGCTTGTGTTAATAAGATTTTTACCTGTAAAAGTACCTCGAAGAAGTTCTTCTGACAAAGGATCTTCAAGAAAATGCTCAATTGCTCTACGCAATGGTCTTGCACCAAAATCAAGACTTGTACCCTTTTCAATAAGTAATTCCTTGGCTTCATCCGTAAGAACAAGCGTAAGATGCTTTTCCTTTAATCGTTTATAAACCTTGCTTAGTTCAATATCAATGATATTTTTGAGGTTATCTTTCGTTAGAGGTCTGAAGACAATAATATCATCAACACGATTAAGGAATTCAGGTCGGAAATTATTTTCCATTGCGTGCTTCACAGTTTCTTTCATCTTTGTGTAATTCGCCTGCTCATCCTTGCGATTATGGAAACCGTAGCCACCAACTTTCCCAGTAATTTCAGCTGCGCCAATATTGGTGGTCATAATTATAATTGCATTTTTAAAATCGATTGTTCTGCCAACATTATCGGTAAGACGACCTTCTTCCATAATTTGAAGAAGCATATTCCAAACTTCGGGATGGGCTTTTTCAATCTCATCTAATAGAACCACGCTGTAAGGTTTTCTCCTTATTTTTTCGGTAAGTTGCCCTCCCTCTTCATATCCAACATAACCAGGGGGTGCACCAATCAAGCGACTCACATTATGTTTTTCGGAATATTCAGACATATCGATTTGTACTAAAGAATTTTCATCTCCGAACATAAAAGCCGCAAGCTTTTTAGCAAGGAGAGTTTTTCCTACACCAGTAGGGCCAGCAAAAATAAAACTTCCGATGGGGCGCTTAGGATCTTTCAAACCTGCACGGCTCTTGCGAACCGCTTTGGCAATTGCTTCTATAGCTTCGTGCTGACTAACCACTTCTTTATGGAGGTCTTTTTCCATCGAGAGTAAGCGTGCAGTTTCACTATCTTCAAGCCGTTTAAGGGGAACCCCTGTCATTTTACTTACAACTTCCGCTATGACATCGTCATCAACAATACCATCGACTTCCCTAGATTTGTCACGCCATTCTTTAGTAATCGTTTCTTTTTTCTTTTTAAGTTTATCTGCTTGGTCACGCAAATGGGCAGCTTTTTCAAAATCTTGTTCCGCAACAGCAGCTTCTTTATCTTGATTTAGCTTTTCAATTTGCTGGTCTAATTCTTTAAGGTCTGGCGGTCGGGTCATTGCTTTTAGCCTAACCCTTGCGCCTGCTTCGTCAATAACATCAATCGCTTTATCGGGAAGACACCTGCCACTAATATACCGATCGCTAAGTTCAACAGCACTAATGAGCGCTTCATCTTTAATTTGCACCCTGTGATGTGCTTCGTATCGGTCACGAAGGCCCCTAAGAATCTCAATAGCTTCAGCTTTTGAAGGGGGATTAACAATAATTTGCTGAAATCTGCGCTCTAGGGCACCATCTTTTTCAATGTATTTACGATATTCATCAAGTGTGGTAGCACCGATACACTGAATCTCTCCACGGGCAAGAGCAGGTTTAAGAACATTAGAAGCATCAATAGCACCCTCTGCACCACCAGCGCCCACAAGAGTATGAAGTTCGTCAATGAAGAGGATGGTGTTTTTAGCACGGCGCACCTCATTCATAACCGCTTTAATGCGTTCTTCGAACTGCCCCCTATATTTTGTGCCCGCAACCATCATTGCAAGGTCAAGAACGACAATTCTTTTATCTCTGAGTAATTCTGGAACATTACCATCAATAACAAGCTGAGCAAGTCCTTCGACGATTGCTGTTTTACCAACCCCAGCTTCACCAAGGAGGACGGGATTATTTTTAGTGCGCCTGCTAAGGATTTGAACAACGCGTTCAATTTCGTTAGCACGGCCAATTACAGGATCAAGTTTTGCTTGTTTTGCAAGTTCTGTAAGATCTCTGCCAAAGCTATCTAAAGCGGGAGTTTTTGATTTTCCTCGGCTTGGTTGCCTTTCTCCACTGCTACTTCCGCTTCCAGTATCTTCGGTAGCCATATTATGCCCCAGCAAGTTAAGAACTTCTTCTCTAACATCATCAAGTTTCAAGCCTAAGTTCATCAGAACTTGGGCAGCAACACCTTCCTGCTCGCGCAATAGTCCTAAAAGAAGGTGCTCAGTTCCAACATAATTATGATTAAGGTTTCGAGCTTCTTCGATAGAGTAATCAATAACTTTTTTAGCTCTAGGGGTCTGAGGAAGTTTCCCCATTGTTACCATATCGGGTCCAGACTGAACGATCTTTTCAACCTCAAGGCGGATCTTTCTAAGATCAATATCAAGGTTTTTAAGAACATTAGCAGCCACGCCTGAACCTTCTTTTACTAAACCAAGCAAAATATGCTCTGTACCAATATATTCGTGATTGAAGCGTTGAGCTTCTTGATTGGCAAGTTGCATCACCTTGCGGGCACGATCTGTAAAACGCTCATACATTGTTGAATTAGCCTTATTAAACTTTATTGTCAAAGGAATTATTACTAGTTCTTAAGGTACACTCTTAATTAACCTAGGTCATCTGCAAAAACGAAAAATCATATCAATGTTATTATAGTCATTCGCAAACTTTTATATTGATCTTGCCAAAATAATTATATTTATTTGAAAACTAATATGGTTTTGATGGCTAAAAGCCTCAGATTAAAGTACTTTTTTGTAAATTAATGAGTTTCCAAATTTGGAGGTGCAAGAAAATTTAATTTTGGAACAATTTGCGATTCAAACCCAAAAATTTTAATTTTATCTGTTTCTATGTTTCCCACTCCAGATTGAAAAGCCACTTTAATATGCACAATCTCTTTTGGGTTAAAACCCATCCACCTAGAGCAAGTCGAGTCAACCGCAACGGAATCGTCCCCCATCATCAAGAAATTTGCTTTTACAGCATCGCCATATAAAGGCCCATCACCTTGCATACCCAAAATACCATCTACTAAAGTAAGGTCGGGTTTTCTTGTGCAATTGATATCCACGATACTGTTAACAATTCCTTGGAAATGAAGTTCATTTTTTGGCCAACCATAAGCCTGACTTGAAGCTATTCCAAACATATTTTTCAAAGAGAGTGTAACCGAAGTCCAATGATGGGTTTTGAGTTTAGGAACTGAAATTAAAACATCGGATTGATAAGCTTCCTTGCTAAAATAAATGTGTCCCATACTAGAGTTAGCACCGAGGTTTGTTACTTTAATGGGCTCATCGTAGTTAATATCGACGAAGCGAATTTTATGTTTAATCAGTATTGCTTCTAGGCCACATTCCCTTAACAAACATCCCATATTTCTACGGTGCCCAGAACCTTCGCCAACCACGATTTCTCGTGCACCTTCTTCAATGCAAAATTGTATTAAAGCCTCAACAACAAGAGGATTAGTATGAATTGGCCTGTTGAAATTAAATTCAACGATATTAGGTTTGATAAAAACTTTTTTGTTTGCAAGTGCTAGTTTAAGCCGAAAAGGTTGATACATTCGCCTAATAGAGGGAAGTAACTCATCTTGGTAACTTTGCAAAGGACTCCAAGTTACTACACTTTCTTTTTGCCTGATTTGAACACCGCCAAGGCCTGAAATTAGCATTCTACGAAAAATATTTTTAACACGGCTGCTCCAAGGTTTGGTGGAGATGGCCACTTTTTTCAAAACAGAAGGGCTTGCAGAAATATCAATTTCAAATGGATTATTTACAAGTGCCTTATTTGCAATAAGAGCCAAAGCGACCCGTTGAATCGAGTTGGAAAGAGGTTGAGAAGTCTCAGCCCATTCGCCGATAAATTTTGCCACAATATCATTAGCTGCAGAAGAGTTTAGAGCAAATTCGGCTCGGCTATTTTTCGTGTAGACCAGCAGGGTAATCACAGCCCACAAAGCATTTTCTAAATCGACTGGATTTTCAATACTTTGCCTAAGGTAATTAAGTGAATTTTGAATTTTAGGATCGGAAGCAAGAAGACTATTTTGCAAAGCTAGAAGACAAAGGGCCGTGGGGACTGGAACGGGGTCCATAAGTTTTCCGAGGACTGTTTTGTTACCATAGTTGGCGCCACCTTTTTCAATAATTCTATCTGCAAGAAAATGAAGCCCTTCAACGGTTCTGGAATTATCTCCTAACCCCGCAAGTCGAAGAGAAAGCACCGCCCAAGAAGTAGGCTCAACCCACGAAAAATTATTTAAAGTCCAAGGCCAACCCATTATTTGCAGATTAATTCCTCTGCCATGAATTTCCATTGCTTTACTATTTTTGGTTACAACTCCTTTTATCTGTAAAAGAACTGAAGCGATCAAATCGGTAATTTCCGGCTTCCATTTAAGTTTTAGCAAGGTGAAAAGTACTATAGAAGTAGGCCAAATTGCTTCGAGTCTACCCCCAGGTTGAAGTACAAGACCCGAAGGTTTCACACACGATTCCAAAAATTTTAAAGCCGCAGAAAACTCGCAACCAGATTCGTGTTTTGTCCCTTGGAGTGCTAGTAAGGCAAGACAAGTTGGCTCGATAAAGGCTGATTTATTTGGGTAATATCCCCAACCACCACTAGGCCTTGCGTTTTCTAGAAGCCATTTTTCCAAATCAATAATTGATTGGCTCTGCATTTTAGATTTTCTATCGAAACTACATCTAATTTAAATTAATTAGGAGTTGACCCAGAACTTCGAAGTTTACTACGCAAGAAACCGGCGCGCGCCGCATTTCTTTCTTCGCCATCTAAGGTGCTGCCTACTAACTTTTGCAAATGGGCAGGTTGGGTCTGAATGAAAAGCTCATTTACGGTGTGAATATCAACATCTTTTATCATTTTGAGATGGATACCAAGTCGTACATAAGAAAGAAGCCCCATAGTTTCATCAGAAGTCATCATAGTGGCAGAACTTAGAGTGCCAAAAGCTCTAGAAATCCGATCTTGAAGAATTTGCCCATTTTCTTTTTTCCAAGCGACCCGGGCTTGTCTTTCGTAATCAATAATTTGAGGAATGACACTGTAGATTTCATTAAGGATTGCATTTTCACTTTTTCCTAACGTAACCTGATTTGAAATTTGGAAAAAGTGACCTGAAAATCTGCTTCCTTCGCCATAAAGCCCACGATGAGTCAAGTTAATACGCTGTAAAGCCCTAAAAACCTTATCAATTTGCTTGGTAAAATCTAAGGCTGGAAGATGAAGCATGACACTTGCCCGCATACCCGTACCAACATTGGTAGGACAAGCTGTAAGGTAGCCAAATTCCTCGTGAAAAGCATAGGAGACTTGCTTTTCAAGGAAGTCGTCTAGTTTGTTGATGGCTTCCCAAGCATTTTCAAGAGAAAAGCCAGAGCGCATAACTTGCAAGCGCAAATGATCTTCTTCATTGACCATAAGGCTAAGTGTTTCGAGATCACCAAGTGCAACGCCCCGAGGTCCCTCATTGGCAGCTAATTCGCGTGAGATAAGTTGCCTTTCAACAAGAAATTGTCTGTCAAGCGTATTAAGGGCAGAAAGGGATACATATTCGAACTTTTGGTCAAACCCAAGGGTTTGAATTCGTTCTTTAAGTAGATTTTCTATTTCCGCTTTTTGAAAATTTGTTGCCCGGTTAGGAAAGGGAAAACCCGCAAGATTTCTAGCCAATCTTATTCTGCTAGAAATCACAATATCGGATTCGGGTCCGCTTCCCTTCAACCATTCGCCACTGGATTTTGAAAGTAATTCAAAATTCATCGGTTCGTTCCTTTTGCTTAAGTAAATCTCTTAAGATAGCAGCTTTTTCGTAAGATTCCTGTTCAACTGCTTTTTTTAGATCCTGCCTGATTTTAAATATCTCATCAGACTTTTTACCCGAAAGGTCGGGGTTACGCTTAGGTATTTTTCCCAAGTGTTTAGTTGAATGATGTATTTTTTCAATTAAAGGTTCTAATCCTATTTTAAAATAATTATAGTCCTTTGGACAACCTAATCTACCCTGAGCCCTAAAATCCATGTAACGGGTTCCACAATCGGGGCAAACTAATTTTGATAAGTCATCGGCTTCTTTACCAATATGTTTGGTAATTAGCCCCTGTAAAATTCCAGGAAGGTCTGTGTCAGAATGTTTAAGTAATTGCTTAGCCTCGGCACACTCTTTACAAATGTGTGTTATTTTTTTCTGACCGCTTACTATGTCGGTTAAGTGTATGGTCGCAGGATTTGAACAGTATTTGCAATTCATATGGCTATTTCAACAACATAAATGTTAGGTAACAAGGGTATTTTTTTTTACAGAAGAAATCTACTGATTTTCTAAAGATTTAATTTTATCTCGGATTGCAGCAGCTTCTTCATAATTTTCTCTTTGAATCGAAGTTTGAAGTTGCTTTCTTAAAAAATCAATTTCCTTTTGAATATTTTTATTATTACCAAATCGGGAAGGGAATTTTCCACAATGCTTGGTTTCACCGTGAATGTTTTCTAGGAAAGGCAATAATTCCTCCCTAAACTCAGTGTAATCATTGGGGCACCCCAAACGCCCCATATTGCGAAATGCTGAGAATTGCATTCCACAAGCGCAACATACTTTGGTAGATGTTTCCTCCAAATCTTCAATGTTTTTTGAAGACACTGATTCGAGTTCGTTAATCTTAGCTGTTTTTTCAGGGTTTTCTTCCTGAATGTATTTTTGAGCACATTCCTCACAAAAATGCAACTCTTGATAACTTTCCTTGTTGGAAATATCGGTAATATGCATTGTTGCAGCTTTAGGGCACTTCTGGCATTTCATCTGACTGCTTTCCCTTCATCACATAAAATCAAGCTATTTGACCAAACTATGCTCTTTTTAATATCATCTAATATCATTATTTTAGCGTAGTAGCACAAGATGCAAACAGAAGTTTCTCTTAATTAAACAGGAAGTTTTTAAATAAGCGGCCTCATCATAAGGATTTTTAGATGAAAATTATTACGAAAACTTCTTTTGCTTTATATTTGATTTTAGTTTTTCATCCTTTGATGGCAAATGACTGGCCTAGTTTTCTTGGCCCTAATCGAGATGGATCCGCAACTTCAAAAAATGAATCTTTTTTAAAAGAACCCCTACTAATTTGGTCCGCACCAGTTGGCATCGGGTTTAGTGGGCCCATTATTTTTAAAGAAAATGTATTTTTACACCACCGAACTCAAAACCTCGAAGAGGTCACTTGTTATAATTTAACCAATGGCAAAGTTGTCTGGAAAAAAACATTTCCCACAACCTATCAAGACGACTTTTCTAGGGGTGATGGTCCAAGATCTACCCCTGCAATTAACCTAAACCATATTGTTTGCTTAAGCCCAGATGGCATTCTTCGCGCATTAAACATTATTAATGGGGAACTTCTTTGGGAGAAGAACTTAGTTTCTGAATTTGAAGCCGGGAAGATTTTTTTTGGGATCGGCACTTCTCCCTTATTACTAGACAATAAAGTAATCGTGATGGCGGGGGGAAAAAAGGCTGGATGCCTTTGCCTAAACAGTAAAGATGGCTCTATTATTTGGAAAAGTGAATCTTTTAAGGGTAGTTACGCTTCTCCAGTCTTGACCAAATTCAACTCTGTCGATTCAATTTTACTTTTTCAGCGAGATGGACTATCTCTTTTAAAACTTGAAGATGGGACTACACTGGGATTCCACCCTTGGCGCGCCCGATTTGATGCCTCGGTTAATGCCTCGACGCCCTTGATTGATGGAAACAACATTTTTATTTCTGCCAGTTATGGAACGGGAGGGGTTTCACTCAAATACAATCAAGGTAAGTTTGAAAAAGTTTGGTCTAACGACACCTCACTTTCTTGCCATTTTAGCACTCCAATTCTTGCAAACGGTTTACTTTTTGGCTTTCATGGCAGACAAGAATCCGGCACGGAATTTCGTTGCGTTGATTCAAAATCTGGAGATGTTTTATGGTCTAAGGACGGGTTAGGGACTGGTAATATGGTCAAATTCAATAAACATTATCTTGTCTTGGCCGAAGATGGAACTCTTTTCTTGAACAAATTGAATGATGCTAAATGGGAAAACCTTATTTCAAAACAAGTACTTAATTCCGCCTGTAGGGCACAGCCAGCCTTTTCCGATAAGTTTTTTATTGCTAGGGATAGCAATAAGCTTATTTGCTTAAGAATTTTAGAATAACATTGTTTAATATTTTTCTTCTTTTTCATTTTTTAAAGGCTTGGCGAACATTTCGTTTAAGTTTTGCAAGTTATTTTCGGAATAAATAGTATAAGCGAATCAGTTTTGTTAAATTTAGGGTAAATAGGCAGCATTTACAGCCTGAACTTTTATATTTTATTTTACAATAATTTTTATAAATTTTAATATATGAAGCTAGGAAACATTATGCGCATTTACAACTTCTTAAAATCTATGGGTATTGTATTCGATATAATCCAGCATCCCCCTGCATTTTCCGCACAAAAACTTGCAAAATATTTGCACACACCGGGGAAAAATATCGCTAAAACTGTTCTATTAAAAACTATGGATTCTTATAAAATTGCCATCCTTCCTGCCGATGAAATGCTTGATAAAAATTCAGTTGAAATTCTTCTTGCTGCCAAGATTAAACTTGCCAACTCTTTAGATATGTCTGAAATCTTTTTCGATTGCGAATGGGGTGTGGTTCCGGCATTTGGTTCCGCTTACGGAATATCCACTCTTATAGATTCAAGTTTTCAAGAAGCATCCAGCATTGTTGTGGCTGGTCACTCGCACCTTGAATCTATCCGGATTCTTTCTAAAGATTTTTTTAATTTAGAGCGCCCGCAGTTTGGATCGTTCTTAAAACACGAATTATTGGCTATTTAAAATTTGATATCGATGCATCTTTAGAGTTTCATTTTTCTCTTCAGAAAGTATTCTGAATTTATGAACATACTTGAACATTCTTACATTATTACTGGCCCTACTGCCTCCGGAAAAACCAATTTAGCCATCAAAATTGCGAAGCAGTTGGACTCTGAAATAATCTGTATGGACTCTATGACACTTTTTAAGGGCATGGATATTGGGACTGCTAAACCCAATAAATCTCAACAAGAAGAAGTCAAGCACCATATGTTGGATGTTTTATGCCCCACCGAATCGAGTAATGTAAAATCTTGGCTTACATCATCTAAGAAAATAGCCACTAATCTAATTGAAAAAGGGAAATCCCCAGTTTTTGTTGGGGGCACCCCTTTTTATTTAAAGGCGCTTCTATTAGGTTTGTTTAAAATGCCTGAAATTCCAAAGCAAATCAGAATAGACTTAGAGGCTAAGTTTCCTCAGGAAAATTTTTCAGAGGCCCACAGTTTTCTTATGCAGGTTGACCCCTTTTCTGCAAAAAAAATTCACCCCAATGACCGTAGAAGAATCATCCGAGCACTTGAAGTCTGGTTTGCCCTGGGCAAAACAATCAGTTCACTCCAAAAACAATGGGATTTAAATTCTAATTCAGCTTTTGATCCAGTTAAGATTAAATGTATTTGGCTACAAATCCCAAGGCCTCAATTACACCAGCGCATTCATCTTAGGACCGCAAATCTTTTACAAAATGGCTGGGTTGAAGAAACAAAGGCTTTAAGACTTAAACATCCTATTTTAGGCAAAGAGGCATCTCAAGCCATTGGGTATTCCCAAATTCTAAATTACTTAGATGGCGGCATCCCCTATCAAGAAATGGAAGAAAAAATTAATATTGAAACTAGGCAATTTGCTAAGCGTCAAGAAACTTGGTTTAGGCACCTGCCCGGATGCACACCAGTATGCTTAGAAAAAAACTTGAGTTTGTGGGGAATTCCTATCGATTAACAACCTAGATTACTGATAGAATATTTAATATACTTACTCAAAAGTAAATATGTTAAGTTCAGTTTAATCTTATTTTTGCAAAAGCAGATATGACCCCTAAAATTACTCTTCATGTTCTCGAGGGTATAGATAAAGGTAAGGTTTATCGTACCCTTGATTTACCAATCTCACTTGGGCGCGAAGAAGGTAATATCGTTCGCCTGAGCGATGAGAGGATCAGTAGATTTCACGCCAAGATTCAGTTAGACAATCAAGAAATAATTTTAACTGATCTTGAAAGCACGAATGGGACAAGCGTTAACGGTAACCCTATACATATTCGCAGACTTAAACCCGGAGACCGAATTAGTTTAGGAAGGTCTTTGTTATTGTTTGGTTCCGAATCTGAAATTCGTGATCGCATTAATGCAATTTCTAATATTGCAAATTCTGCTGGAAAAACCAAACTTGTTGGGGACACGGATCAAGGGGACCAGCAAGCGATTAATATTATTGAAACATTTGATCATGATTTACCAACGGAATTGAACCCCGACCAAACGGTTTCTGTAAGAGAAGGGCATGTTTTTCTTGGGGACAAACCACTTCCTCCTTTGCCAAATAAACTTTCTGCTTCCCAATCTGCAAGACTAGCCGAATTATTTGAATACCTTCATAGGCAACTTACTTTGGCCACCAATAGTATGTATTCCGACGACGAGGGTAGTCATATTGCCTTAAAATATTCTGACTGGCAAAAAATTCAGTCGGTTCACCTTATTCTCGCAAAGTATGCCAGAGCGATCATTGACCCTACCGACTTAGAACTTTAACTTTTTCTTATTTTAACTTTTCTAATTATCCAAATACTTCTCTTCCGTTTTTTGATATTCTTTACAAAATATCATAACAGTTTTTTTTCGGATTATGTGACTTGGAGTCCACGGATGACTAACAAATCTTTTTCTCACCTTCATTGCCATACCCACTATAGCCTTCTTGACGGGGCAAGCAGAATCACAGAGCTTGTCAAATGCGTCAAAGATCAGGGTATGAATTCGGTTGCAATCACCGACCACGGGAACTTGTATGGTGCTATCGAATTTTATCAAGGTTGCCGGGCGGGCGGAATCAATCCCATCCTTGGGTACGAAGCTTATGTTGCCCCCAAAGGGAGAACCGACCGCGAGGCAAAAAAAAGAGGGGATGCTGGATTTCACTTAACTCTCTTGGCACAGAACCACAAAGGCTTTCAAAATCTTATTAAAATGGCTTCCATTGCATTCCTTGAGGGGTATTACTATGTACCCAGAATTGATAAAGAAATTTTAAAAGCACATTGCGAAGGAATTATCTGCCTAAGTGGTTGTGCTTCAAGCGAATTCAGCGATTACATTCTTCAGGAGAAACATAATGAAGCTGCAGACCTCGCACGGTGGTTTGCAAAGGTATTCAAAAATCGCTTCTTTGTTGAAATCCAGAATAATGGCCTTGTTATTCAAGAAGAATGCGCAAAAGGGGCAATTGATATAGCCAACAAACTTGGTCTACCCTTGGTAGCAACCTCAGATGCACATTATCTTAGGCCCGAAGATAGCGCTGCACACGATGTACTGCTGTGTATCAACACAGGCCGTCTTCGCACCGATGAGAATCGGATTAAATATGGATCGGATCAGTTTTATATTCGATCGCCTCAAGAGATGTACAAACTTTTTCCGGATCAGGAAGCAGCAGTGCGCCGGAGCCAAGAAATCGCTGATAGTTGCGATATTCAACTAGACTTAGGCAAGCGACATTTTCCCGTATTTGTGCCACCAAACAAAAAAACTCCTGAAAAGTATTTAAATGAGCTTTGTGAGGTAGGAATGCAAGAGAGATTCGGAGAAAATCCGCCTCTAGCTGCAACCAAGAGAATTGAGAAAGAATTAGAAATCATTTGTAAGATGGGGTTCGCAAGTTATTTTCTAATTGTTGCTGATTTTGTAAGGTTCGCGATTGAAAAAGGAATTCCTTGTAATGCTAGGGGTTCTGCATGTGGTGCCTTAGTCAGTTATGTACTTAAACTTAGCCATGTAGATCCACTTGAATATGATCTTTTATTTGAGCGTTTTCTTGATCCCAATCGTAATGAAGCGCCGGATATCGACATCGATTTTTGTAAAGAACGGCGCGAGGATGTGATCGCCTATGTTCGGGAAAAATATGGGGAAGAAAGCGTTGCACAAATTGCAACTTTTGGAACGATGGCTGCAAGGGCAGCTATTAAAGATGTTGGCAGGGTTTTTAATATTCCTCTCGAGCGTGTCACCAAGCTATGCGAATTAGTTCCCGAAATTCCAGGGATTACTCTCCAAGAAGCCATCGACGGCAGCTCTGAACTAAAGCACAGCATCAAGGATGATCCTCAAATCAAGGAACTGATGACAATTGCCCTTAAATTAGAAGGGACCAACCGAAACGCTGGCACTCACGCAGCTGGAGTAGTTATTTCAAATGGCCCGCTCACGAATTATGTTCCCTTACAACGCATTGTAAGAAAGGGTGAAGAATCTCAGCGCAAAGAAGAAGGAGTTATAACCACTCAATGGGTGATGGGCGACCTCGAAAAAGTAGGTCTTTTAAAAATGGATTTTTTGGGTCTTAGAACACTTACAGCGCTTGACAACGCGGTGCGCCTGATTGAAAAAAATCATGGGGTTAAGATTGATCTCAACAAACTTCCTTTAGACAACAAAAACACCTACGAACTTCTCCAGAAAGGTGATGCAAAAGGGGTTTTTCAGCTTGATTCAAGTGGTATTCGCGAACTTCTTAAGCGAATGAAGCCCGATAATATTCGAGATATTATCGCAATTATGGCACTCTACCGACCCGGACCTTTGGAAGGCGGTATGGTTGATTCTTATATCAACAGAAAGCACGGTAGGGAAAAACCTGTTTATGCTCACCCCGTTATGGAGCAAATTCTTTCCGAAACATTTGGAGTGATGGTTTACCAAGAACAGATTATGCAGATTCTTAACCAACTTGGTGGCATCGAACTCTCCAGTGCCTATGCCTGCATCAAAGCAATTAGTAAAAAAAAGCATGATATAATTGACCAACGCAAGGAAGAATTCATCAAGGGTTCAAAAGAACGAGGCCTCAATGAAAAAACTGCGGAGGATATTTTTCAACTTATCGTTGTTTTCGGTGGCTATGGCTTCAACAAAAGCCACTCTGCTGCTTATGCCCTTTTAGGCTACCAGACCGCATTTCTTAAATATCATTATCGTTCTGAATTTATGGCTGCTCTTCTTACCAGTGAAATCGAAGATGGTAATAAGCGCGATATTCTCGTTCAGCATATTGACGATGCAAGGCGAGGTGGAGTAGAAGTTTCACCCCCTAATGTAAACTTATGTGAATCAGATTTTATTGCCTATGATGGAAAAATAGTTTTTGGGCTAAGAGCTATTAAAGGATGTGGTAATAACTCTGCAGCGGAAATCGTCCGTAATCGGCTTGAAAATGGCCCTTTCCGCGACATCTTTGATTTCTGCGAAAGAGTAGACCCCCGATTAGTTGGCAAAGGCGTGATTGAAAAACTTATTAAGGCCGGGGCAATGGATTGTCTCAAGGCGCACCGTGCCCAATTAATGCATCTACTTCCCCGAGCCCTCAAAGGGGCCGTTGATCGGCAGCATGACAAAAAAGCTGGTCAGGGTAATTTATTTTCTCAAACGCAAGAACCTTCTTCTGAAGAAAATCCTCTAAGTCACGCAGTTTTAATTCAAGTTCCTGAGTGGAATGAAACAGAAAAATTAAAATTCGAGAAAGAAGTTCTAGACTTTTACTTTTCAAGCCATCCCCTTACGCAATTCGAAAAAGAAATTCGCAGATTCTCGACCCATTCCTGCGAGCAACTTCGAGACTTACCTGCGGAACATGAAGTAACTTTAGGCGGTATGATCACTCAAATTCGTTATATGAACACAAAAAAAGCGAAGAATGGCAATACAAGGTATGTTCGTTTTAGAATTGAAGATTTTAATGGCGGTGTCGATTGCGTAATGTGGCCGGATGATTACCTGCGCTACAAGGACGATTTTCAAGAAGATCGAGTAAGTTTTTTCAAGGGTAAAGTAGAAAGGACACGAGAAGAACCCGGGCTTATTTTGCAAAGAATCTTTAGTGTAGAACAGGCATTAAAAGAGCTTGCCAAGGGACTCTACCTGCAAGTAAATCTTGGTAAAAACAAGATGCACGATATTAATCAGATTGCAGGAATTCTCAAAACAAGTCCTGGAATTTGCCCAGTTTATCTTTCCGTTCGAGATTATGCGAAGAATCTGTGTGTGCTAAAATTGGGGAGAGAATTCCAAATAAATCCGAATCGATTTCCAGTAGAGGAACTAGAAGAAATTTTAGGGGAAGGAAATGTCAAGTTAAGTTAATTCCTTCGATTTCTAGGAGAGTTTTTTTGAGGCTAAAACCAGCGGAAAATCCGCCTAAAGTTTTTGCAGTGGTTATTACTCGATGGCAAGGGATCACCAATAGAATTGGATTTTTCCCACAAGCTGACCCAACAGCTCTTGCAGCCTTTGGGTACCCTATTCTTTCTGCTATTTGCTTGTAACTTCGGGTTTGACCATAGGGAATTAATCTTAATGCTTGCCAAACACTAAGCTGAAAAGATGTTCCGCTTGGCGTAGGTGAAATCGAAAACTTTTTATTTTCGTACAACGCTTCTAGAAGCGAATAGAGCCTAGCGCAAGAGTTAATCTTTGAAGAAATATCGAGGCAATATCTTGAAGAAAGACCAACCACTTTTGAAGTTTGTTGAATTTGCCCAGCTTGCAATAAAATGATATGGGATTGATTCCAGCACGAACTGAAATAGAAACCTTTAAAAAAAACGGAACTAATTACAAATTTTCCAGAAACATCAACATTTTCTTTACCTGTCATAAATTGCGTTTAAACCTAGAAATAACTCCAAGATAAATTAATAAAGAAATCGACCTGAGGGCTTCCTTCCAATTTACCTTTGAAGTGCCCGACCTTCTGTCTTCAAAAATAATCGGGTATTCCCCAAGATTACTACCTAAACGAAACACCCTAAAGAGCATTTCTTGTTGGAAGCTGTAACCTTTAGATTTGACTCTATCAAAATCAACTTGTTTAAGTTTGAAAGTACGGTAGCAACGAAAACCCCCACTTGCATCGCGAACGGGCATCCAGAAAAGAATTTTAACTAGAAAATTCACAGACTTACTAATTAGCTTTCGAGAAAAAGGCCAGTTTTCTGTTCCCCCTCCCGGAACATAACGCGATCCAATCATCACATCTTTATCATTCATTCCTTGAAATAAATAGGAAATATATCGAGGATTATGGCTGAAATCTGCGTCAATACTAAGATAATAATCATAATTGTTAGCAATAGCATATTTCATTCCAGCCAGAATAGCAGTACCGAGACCAAGTTTCCCAGTCCTATGCACAGTATGAATTGTAGGATTTTTTAAAGATAAATCTTCTGCAAGTTTACCCGTCCCATCTGGAGAATTATCATCAATCACTAAAATATGTGCTGCAGGAATATAATTTTTAATCGACTCGATGAGAGGTTTAAGGTTATCGTATTCATTATAAGTTGCGATACCTATCAATAATTTACTTGAATCTAGGTCTGACACGAAACCTCCACCAATGATTGTTTATTAAAATAAAGGAATAGCAAATTTTAACTTAATGGTTATTTTATAGCTATAGATAGATCATAAAAGACATCGAAAGGCACAAAGATGGCTGCAACTGAACCGATCAAGATTTCCTGCCCGGAATGTAAAAAAGTCATTGCAATTCCGCAGGAACTAATTGGGAAAAAAGTTCGCTGCAAAGCATGTAGCAAAGTCTTCCAAGCTGAAATGCCAATGGCCCCAAAACCGGTCACGATTCCTTCTAAGGAAGCTGAAAAGAAAAACATTGACGAGGAGGAGGATGGAAAGGCTTATGGCATTACCGAGATGGTGATAGCGGCTAGGTGTCCTAATTGTGCAGAGGTACTTTCTTCAGCGAATGATGTTATTTGTTTATCCTGCGGTTATAACAATTTAAGTAGGCAGACAGCCAGAACCAAACGCACTGTAGATATTTCACAAGCTGATATCTTTTTTTGGATATTACCTGGGATAATTGGGGCTATTATTTGCTTTATTTTGTTAACCTGTAACATCGTTTTCTTATTGAAAATCGAGGAATGGTGTGCCGCACCCGAAGGTGCTCAGGAGGGACCTTGGTATGGTTTTTTAGCTCACGGATCAATTAAAGTGTGGTTTGTTATAATTTCGTTGTTTATACTATTCGGAGTCGGAAAATTCTCCTTCACAAGGCTTGTACTTAATAATAAGCCGCGTGAAGAAGAAATGAATTAAATTACCATTAACCCGTGAACCGTTGCCCAGTTCATGCTTGCAAACCTTAAAACATATGCCTTGATTGGCATTGAAGCAACGCTTGTGGAAGTTGAAGTTGATGTCAGTTCAGGTTTCCCCAAAACAGTATTAGTAGGGTTACCTGAACAAGCCGTCAAAGAAAGCATCCACCGGATAGAGCGTGCACTTTCAAACCTTGGGTATGCTCGAACCACTGGGCATACCGTCATTAACCTTGCCCCAGCTGATTTAAAAAAAGATGCAGGTAGTTTTGACCTACCTATTGCCTTAGGAATTCTTGCAGCAACAGACCAAATACCTAGAGAAAAAACTTGTAAGTTTGCGTTTGTAGGGGAACTTGCGCTTGATGGAAACCTCCGCCCGATCAAAGGAGCGTTGTCAATTGCATTAGCCGCTGCAAAGACTGGGGTCCAAGGATTACTGCTACCATTTATGAATGCCAGAGAAGCGAGTGTCGTCAAAAACATTGCGATCTACCCAGTCCATAATCTTTCAGATTCGGTTGGTTTTTTGACAGGCAAAAAAGAAATTGCTCCAATGGTTGCCGAAGAAAATTTGAAATTCGAAAGCCTTACCAACTACGACTTTGACTTTTCAGATGTACGAGGCCAGGAGTCGGCCAAGCGTGCCTTAGTTGTTGCAGCAGCAGGGGGGCATAATGTTATTATGATTGGTTCGCCTGGAACTGGGAAAACAATGTTAGCAAAAAGAATGGCAACTATTTTGCCCCCACTTAAGCTCGAAGAAAGCCTTGAAACAACTAAAATTTATAGCGCCCTTGGTAGACTTCCTGCGGAACAATCTCTACTTACCACCAGACCTTTTCGATCACCTCACCATACCATCAGTGATGCAGGAATGGTAGGAGGGGGAAGCACCCCTGCACCTGGTGAAATCAGTCTGGCCCATAATGGCATTTTATTTCTTGATGAATTACCAGAATTCAATCGCAGCAGCCTAGAAGTTCTACGACAACCTCTCGAAGAAGGGATGGTAACTATTTCCAGAGCTTTGCAATCCACTTCTTTTCCTGCACGATTTGTACTTGTTGCTTCTATGAATCCATGCCCTTGTGGCTACCTAGGCGACAGCAAGCATCCTTGCAAATGCTCCTCTATGGCTATTGAAAAATATATGGCAAAGATCAGCGGCCCACTTTTAGACCGCATCGATATACATATCGAAGTTCCCGCTGTTCCTTTCCAAGAGCTATCGGCTTCAATCGATGGCACCTCTAGCCAACTGATGCGAGATCAAGTTAACCTTGCTCGTCAGACTCAGACTATTAGGTTTGGGAATTCTAGTTCTATGCTAAATAGCAGAATGAATTCTAAACTGGTTCGTAAATTTTGCGTTCTTAACAAAGAAAGCAAAACCTTACTACAAATCGCAATGGACAACCTTGGGTTATCTGCTAGGGCTCACGATCGGATTTTAAGAGTCTCACGCACCATTGCCGACCTTGAGCAATCTAAAGAAATTCTTGCTTCCCACTTAGTTGAAGCGATTAGCTACCGTAGCTTAGATCGAAAACTTTGGACCAGATAAGTTATTTACCATTAGCCCAAATCGATCTTCCCCCGTCGACGGGGAGTTCTATTCCAGTTATAAACTCGCTTTGAATAAGAAATTCTACTGCCTTGGCAATATCTTGCGGGGATCCTTCCGAGCGAACCAGCGTGGCATTGATTGCCTCATTTCGTTCCTCGACTGGTAAATTTGAAGGCAGCATAACAGGACCGGGAAGAATGCAATTTACTCTTACCTTGGGATTTCTACTACCAAGTTCAACAGCGAGACTTCTCGTAAGGGCAGGGATTGCGCCCTTGCTTGCAAAGTAAGCACCATAACCAAGGTAAGGCCTACTTTGTGCCCAATCTCCGATATTAATTATATTTCCCCCCGAAGATTGCTGCACCATCATAAGGCCCGCAATTTTCGATGGGAGAAAAGTTCCAAGTACATTAGCCTCAAAATGTCTGGTCACATCATTTGCTGTAATTTTAACAAATTCTTTTCTTTCCCAAATAGAGGCACAATTTACAAGTACCGCAAGGCTAGAAAACTGATCTGCAACTTTATCAAGCATTGCTTTAACCTCGGTTTCAACCGCAAGGTCAGCTTGAAAAGTTGCAGTTTCTATTCCAGCTATTTTTAATAATTGAGCTGACTCTTCAGCTTCTTTTTCCGAAGTCTTATAATGAATGCAAACGGTATAACCTAATAAACCAAGAGCTTTGGCAACATACCAGCCAACCCTTTGTTTTCCACTTCCCGTGATCAAGGCAATTTTTTTACTCATTATTTAACCTACATCCAAGAAATAAAGTTACTTTAATAGCCATTCTAACCCCCTAAGTTTATGATAAACCTTTGTGGGACAATTTATCTTTAGAAGGAATATCAAAATGGAACCAATACTTTACGCATTTTACATAGTTTTCAGTATTATTTTAATTAAAATCACAATACTTCTTATGCTTTGCAGAGGAAACATTGGTAATCTTTTTGCAGCTATTAACGAGTTTTTCTCAGTTTTAATTTATAAAAAAAAAGATCGTCCCAAATCTCTCCCACACGAGCTTAAAGATCCTTCTAAAGTTAACCCCGACTTAATCTGGCCCATTTATCTTTTACAACGAGAGGCCAGACTCTTTGATTTTTTACTCGAAGACATTAGCGGTGCCCCCGATGACCTCGTTGGCGCGGGCGTTCGAGAAGTACATACCAAATGCAGAAAATACTTACTCGAAAAACTTAAATTGGAACCGGTTATAAGCCAGGAAGAAGGCGACAATGTAGTACTGGAAGATGGATTTGACCCAAGTAAAATTATGCTAACCGGGTATGTTGAGGGAAAGCCCCCCTATCAAGGAATATTAAAACACCGCGGTTGGAATATTATATCCTCGCAACTTCCCGAAATTCCCGATTCATTTCGAAAAAAACCGATTCTAGCTCAGGCCGAAGTCGAAATTCCCCAAAAATAAGGTATTAATATGGCTAGTTCTAGATTCACCGTTGGCATAGATCTTGGCACCACCAATTGCGCCTTAGCATATTTTGACACGATGGGGGAAAGTGAAACCACCTCCAAAATTCTTCCCATACCACAGATAATTCAGCCCGGGGTTTGTGAAGACAGAAAGTTGCTTCCTTCCTTCTTATATTTACCTGCAAAGGGTGAACTACAACCTGGAATCTTAAACCTTCCTTGGAGCAAGGAAGAACCAATCGCACTTGGGGAGTTTGCAAAATCCCACGGTGCACTTGTTCCAACTCATTTGGTTAGTTCCGCAAAATCTTGGTTATGCCACAGCGGTATAAATAGGCGAGAAAAAATACTTCCGTGGAAAGCGCTAAGCGACATCAATAAAGTTTCCCCAGTCAAAGCCTGCTCTCTTTTTATTAAGCATCTTGTACAATCGTGGAATGAACAATTCGCAAAAAAAGACGAAGACTTAAAGCTGGAAAATCAAGAAGTCATTCTTACCGTGCCTGCTTCTTTTGATGCAGATGCACGAGAATTAACTATTGAAGCAGCGAAGGAAGCCGGTTTAAAAAAAATCAGTCTTCTCGAAGAACCACAAGCAGCATTTTATGCTTGGCTTGAAGCCAATAAAGAAAACTGGCGTGATCAGGTAGAAGAAGGGGATGTCATTCTTGTCATTGATGTGGGGGGAGGAACCTCGGATTTTACACTTATTTCAGTCGATTCTAATGAAGGGAATCTTTCTTTAAATAGGCTTGCAGTTGGCCAACATATTCTCCTAGGTGGCGACAATATGGATCTCGCACTTGCCTACGAATTATCTTACCAACTAGGTCAAAAAGGAACTAAATTAGATAATGCTCAGATGATTGCACTTTCACACGCCTGCAGAAATGCAAAAGAAACTCTTCTTTCTGATCCCAAAGTTACCTCTTGCCCAATTACGATTCTTGGTAGAGGTTCCAAAGTAATTTCAGGCACAATTAAATATCAACTTGAACGAGGCACACTAGAAAAAGTTTTACTCGACGGTTTTTTCCCTTTATGCGCCCAAGATTCTCAACCAACAACCCAAACTGGCTTTGGGTTTCAAGAGATTGGTTTACCTTATGCGTCTGATGCCGCTATTACTAAACACCTTGCTTTGTTTTTAACACAACACCAAGAAACCATTAATCAAAAAGCTTCTCAATCAAAGACTAAGAAAAAAGCTTTAGGCGTTAATGTAGTTTTATTTAATGGTGGTGTTTTTAAGTCTCCGCTTTTAAGGCAACGCATACTAGATAACCTAGAATCTTGGGCAAAAGCACCAATTAAAATGCTAACTCATCAGGACCTCGACCTTTCGGTTGCAATAGGTGCATCCAGTTTTGGGTTAGCAAAAAGAGGAAAGGGGATACGCATTCGAGGGGGTGCGCCTAGGGCATATTATATCGGTATAGAAACTGCGGGGCCCGCCATTCCTGGTTTTGTTAGGCCTATTAAAGCTTTATGCGTGGTTCCATTTGGAATGGAAGAAGGGTCTGAATTAGATATTAATGCGCATGAATTTGGCTTGATAGTTGGCCAACAAGTTACTTTTCGATTTCTTTCTTCTTCTACTAGAAAAAATGACCCAATCGGCACGATTCTTGATGAATGGGAAGACGATATTCAGGAAATTTCTCCCTTGGAGTCGATCTTAGAACCCTCGGGGAAAATTACTGGCCTAGTTCCAGTTTACTTGCATAGCAAAATATCTGATATTGGCACATTAGAATTATGGTGTATTGCAAAAAATGGGGTGCAAAAATGGAAGCTTGAATTTAGTGTCAGGGAAAGTAAAATAAACAAATAAGTTAAGTTTTAATTTTTTTTAACTTATTACGACTGAATCAAATAGAATAATTTTTTATCTTTAGTACTCTTAAACTTTTTACTTTTTCAACACGAAAGAGATACTGATGGAATCGAAAACAATCAATAAAAACGGTCATCCTTTCGCGATTATTCTTGCAATATTTGCAGGGATTCTTAGGCTTTTGCCTCACTACCCTGGTTGTACCCCTATTGGAGCCGTCGCTTTATTTTCCGGGAACAAGGTAAATGGAATTGTATCTTGGTTCTTACCCTTATTCATTATGGTTTTTACTGACCTATTACTTTACTTTCCCTTGGAACAAATTAGTCTTAAAGCTTTTTCTTGGATGACACCAGTCATTTACGGTTCTTTCCTTATTAATGTTGCATTAGGCAAGCTTATTATGCCTGGTAAGTTTTTGCTAAAATTATCGGTAGCATCAGTTCTCTGCAGTACCCAATTCTTCATCCTCACTAATTTTGCAGTATGGCTTGGTGGCGATGGTATTACATATCCGCTAAACTTTGGTGGGCTTTTACTTTGTTACGAACAAGCTATTCCGTTTTACACCTATCCTATGATTACAGATTTGCTTTTCGGTATGGGGATTTTTGGAATGAATGAACTATTAGAAATAAAGGCTTTAAGATCAAAGGTAGAATCAAAAGTATGAAATTTGCAGCAAAAATAAAATACATTGCAGATCAAGACAAAATTCAATCAGTAAGGCCAATCCACAGAGCTTACCTTACCACACTTTTAAGCAATGGAAATATCGTTGCCACTGGGCCATTTACCGATGGATACGGCGCCCTAATCATTTATGAGGCAACTGACCTTGAGGCCGCTGAACAATTTATCAAAAACGATCCTTTCAATAAAGAAGGAATTTTTATAAGTTGGGAAGTTCATCCTTGGAATTGCGTGATGGCAAACAAAGAACTATTCCCTTCATAAGCCTTAAAACAAGTATTAGCCCTAAAGTTTAATTTTAGCTAATTTTGTATATCGATGTTCATCACCGATAGACTCGCTTGACATTACTAGAACTTGATTTACATCAATATCATCGGAAGTCCAAGGGTGAACTTTCCAACGAGAACAGACGACTGAAAAATCAAGATCCTGTTGATTTATTCTTCCGATTGAAAGATGGGGCTGAAATTCTTTTTGATCCATTCTATAGAATCCTGTATCCGAGATTTTACTACCAATCTCCTTATGCAATTGTTTAAAATAGCTTCCAGAGTCTGGATCGATACCAAGCCAAATAACACGCGGCCTCCTAGGATTAGGAAAACAACCAAGGCCGTGTAACTTAAAATGAAACGGATCGATGTCTGCGCAAGCTTTCTTGGCAAGGTCACACGCTTGCCAAAGTTGTTTATCGTCAATTTCACCAAGAAACAGCAAAGTAATATGCAGGGAATCGGGTTTGGTCCATTTGACCCCCGGAAAATCGTTGGCCAACTCGACTTGTATTTGCAAACATTTCTTCTGCACAACTTTAGGCATCTCAATTGCAATAAAAGCCTTGGTTCGTTTTGGCATTAAATTAACCCCTTAAAAGGCAAGCATTGAACGATAATCTAATAAACGCTTATCGATTTCTTTTCGGGAAATACGGTTAACCATATCTAAGCCAAATCCTTCGACCGTAAAACTTGCAACTACGGTTCCATACCCCATAGCTTTGCGAAGGTTCGCTGGGGATAAATCTTTATTTTCTGCAAGGGACCCCATAACACCCCCAGCAAAACTATCTCCTGCACCCGTAGGGTCAATCACATTTTCAGTCGGAAAAGCTGGCACAACAAAAATTCCATTTTCACTAAACAACATAGCGCCGTGCTCGCCTTTTTTCAAAATAACAAATTTAGGCCCAAGTTTGCGAATTGCGTGGCCAGCTCGAACCAAACTTGATTCACCTGTTAACAACATTGCTTCGCTATCGTTAATAAGCAAACCATCAATCCTAGGTAAAAGCTCAAGAAGCTCTTTTTTCTGAATATTTATCCACAAATCCATAGTATCCGCCATCACTAACTCAGGTTTTGTGACTTGATCCAATACCTTTGCCTGAACAATTGGGCTACTGTTAGCAAGAAATATATACTTGCTATCTTTAAAATGCTCCGGAAGAATCGGCTTAAAAGCACCAAAAACATTGAGATGAACCTCAAGGGTATCACGCGTATTCATATCTTTGTGATAACGGCCTTTCCATCGGAAAGTTTTCCCTACCTCAGTTACCAACCCAGAGATATCAACTCCCTTTTTCTTAAAAAGTTCTTTGTGCTCATTGGGGAAATCTTCCCCTACAACACCAACAAGCCTAGGCTTTGTAAAGTTACTTGCAACCACGGAGAAGTAAGAAGCAGAACCACCAAGGGCATCATTAACACTTCCATTTGGTGTTTCAATCGAATCAAATGCAACAGAACCAACGACGAGTAATGACATACCGGACTCCGATCTTTATTTAAGATAGTTTTTCATAAGACTGAGCGACCACTTCTAACGCCAGATTTATTCTTCGCAAAGATTCTTCCTTGCCAAAAATATGCAAACAATCAAAAACACCAGGTCCAACTTCAATGCCCGTTGTTGAAACTCGGAGAGCATGAATTAGCAAACCAGTATTATAATTTCCTGCTAAACAAAATTCCTTAAGGGAAGCCTCAAGGTTAGCGACACTAAATTCATTGATAACTGATAAAGAACTTGAAAATTTTCTAAGTATTTCTGGTACGCCTTCTTTAGCGACTCTTTTAGTAAGGGACTTTTTGTCATAATCTGGATTAGCTTTAAAAAAAGGAGCACCATACAACAAAATGTCACTAAAAATTTTCAATCGGTCTCCAGTTGCAACCACTACTTTTTCTAATGTTTCCAACTGAGTTAGCGTTGGGGCAGCAGCAATATAACCAGCTTTTTGCATAAAAGGTAGCACGCCATCCAGTTTTTTGTCTAAAGGCAACACTTTCATATGTTCCCCTGCAACCCAAAATAATTTATCTGGATCAAAACTTGCTGAAGAATTATTTACACGCTCTAAACTAAAATTCGCAACCATATCTTTTAAAATAATAATTTCGGTATGGTCATCGAGAGACCACCCTAACCGACCTAGATAATTCACCAAGCCCTCGGGTGAGTAACCCAATTCCCGATAAAACGCAACGGTAGCCGGGTTTAAATCGTCACGAATTTCAATTTGTTCATCTGTCCAACCCACCGCATTAAGTTTTTGCTTTACCTCTGAAGTAACAAATTTTTTCATATCGCGTTTACTAAGTTTCTTTTTTGAATTTGGTTCGTTCACTACAGGAACATGTGCAAAAAAAGGCAGGGGTGCACCTAAGCCTTGGTAGACAAGAACTTGAACGGGCGTATTAGAGAGGTGTTCCGCTGCCCTAACTACATGAGTAATATTCAAACCAATATCATCAATAACGGTTGCAAAATTATACAATGCCCTACCATCTGGCCTTAAAATAATGGGATCCCCAATTAGGTTCGATTGCCATTCAACATCGCCCCGAATTAAATCTTTAATTTTTATTAAATCATTTTCAGGAACTTTTAAACGAATGGCTGTAGGTTTAGCCTCATAAAGCTTAAGGCATTCTTCGCCAGAAGTCTGACGATGGGATCCACGATGGACATAAGGTTTTTTGGCTTTTTCAGCAGCATCTCTTTCAACTTTAATTTCATCGGAAGTCATATAACAAGGATAGGCATTACCAGAACTGAGAAGTTGCCTAGCAGCTTGAATGTAAAGATGATTTCTTTGGGACTGAAAGTATGGGGCATAAGGGCCCCCGACTTCAGGGCCTTCATCCCAATCAATACCTAGCCATCGAAATCCATCAAGAATAGGCTGGAGGGCTTCGGTTTTATTTCTTTCTGCATCAGTATCGTCAATGCGGAGAATAAATTTGCCACCAGTTCCACGGGCAAGAAGCCAATTAAAAAGAGCAGTTCGAACTCCACCGATATGGAGGTAACCGGTTGGGCTTGGTGCAAATCTAGTCCTAATTTCTGCCATCGAACAATTCCCTTCAAACATAAAGTACAGAAGTTAAATATATGACATCAGGGAAAATAGTTAGGTAAGAAATTATTAGGGAAAAAATTAAGGAGGGAGAGAACTGTTTTTTTCGCCCCTACCTTCAACTAAGGTAACGGTAACGCCTTCTTGAACAACTTTGCCATGCTGGTTGATCACCTGCCTATGCCAAGTAATAGAACCACGTCTTCCCCTTGCTTTACTTTCTTTTTCGATAGCTTTACAGAGAATGTGAATCGTGTCGCCAATAAAAACGGGTTCTTTAAAAACCCATTCTTTAAATTGAACAAACGCCATAGTTCTAACACTTGGGGCATTCAAACCAAGGCCACTTGATATTGAAAGTACTAATAATCCATGTGCAAGTGGTTGACGAAAAGGTGTAGAAGCAGCAAATTCATGATCCATATGAATAGGATTAAAATCACCACTTACACCAGCAAAGTTAACGATGTCAGATTGGGTTATAGTTCGCCCAAGGGATTTATATTCCTGCCCAATTTGGATGTCATCAAAAAACAAATGCTGTGCGGAAAAAGACATAAAAATTACCCTCTTTCAACTCGATACAGAAATTGATTTAAATTATTTTTAATAATAATTCAAGTACTGTTTATTTTAATGCTCATTCCGATTAGCATTCAGGATTATACCCATTGAAAACTATAGGAACCAAAGATGTTGAATAGTACTAAAATCAAACAATACTTTCCAAAATTTAGACAATCCAATGAAATCCACGCCGATGCTCCAGGCGGCACACAAGTACCCGAAAGCGTGATTGATGCGATTTCGCATTACCTTATTCATCAAAATGCTAACCTAGGGGGCGCATTTCGAACCTCCAAAGAATCCGATTCGACTTTATTGCAAGCCCAACAAACTGTTCAATTCTTCCTTAATGCGGAAAAAGATTCAGAAGTCATTTTTGGTAATAATATGACTTCTTTAACATTTCATATTTCCCGATCAATAGGTAATACCCTAGAACCCGGTGACAGAATTCTCCTTTCCAAAATGGACCACGATGCAAATATTTCCCCTTGGCAGATGATGGCAAGGGATAAACATTGCGAAATAGATTTTGTTAACATTAACCATGAAAGTTGCACCTTCGATGAAACCGATTTAATACAAAAACTTGAAAAAAAACCAAAGATATTTGCATTTACGGCTTGTTCTAATGCAACAGGTACTCTAAACGATGTCGCTAAAATCACAAAGATGGCCCACTTGGCAGGTGCCTTTGTTTATGTTGATGCAGTTCATTACGCACCCCACAAGTTAATCGATGTAAAGCAGTGGGATTGCGATTTTCTTGCTTGTTCTGCGTACAAATTCTTCGGCCCACATGTAGGGATTTTGTATGGAAAAGAAGCCATTTTAGACAAGTTACACCCCTATAAAGTCAGACCAGCAACAAATTCAAACCCAGGAAAATGGATGACTGGAACACAAAATCATGAAGGCATCGCTGGAACAACTGCCGCCATCAACTACCTAGCCTCTCTTTCAGATTGTAATCCTCGTACTTCCAAACGAGATCAAATCAAGCAAGCCTTTGAATTGATTGAAGCCTATGAAAAAAGTCTTTCCGTTGCTTTTCTTGAAGGCATAAAAAAACTTAAAGAAATTAAAATTGTTGGAATGACGGAAAGTTCTACCCTCAACCAACGGGTTTCAACCTTTTCATTAAGAAGTGAAAAAGTTCCAGCTTCTATAATTGCAAAAGAATTAGCGAAGAAAGGAATATTTGCTTACAGTGGAAATTTTTACGCCAAAACTTTAATGGAAACATTAGGGTATGAAGATACTGGCGGAGTGCTAAGAATCGGGTTCGTCCATTATAATAATTTAGAACAAGTAACAATTATAACAGACGCCTTAAAAACGATTCTTGAAAAATAATTCCTTCTAATTTAGATCCAACCCAAAGAAAACCTTGGTTGACCTTGTATAGAAACCAACATAAAGATTAAACTTTTAACTTCTATACTTTGTTTTGAAAGTAGATATGGGCCAAAAAGGCATTACGATTCCGATCCACTGGACCCGAACTTTTATTCGGGATGTAATTCATTACGCAAAAAAAACTCCCCTTTGTACGATTGAAAAAAGTATAAACATTGCTGAAGTACAGTCAGCAAAGAAAAGGATTGTTAAAAAAGCCGGGTGGGCTAGTATTTTTATCAAGGCAATGGGCCTTGCCTCCTACGAATTCAGAGAACTTAGGCAAACTTGGGTTCCTTTGCCTTATCCTCACCTTTACGAACACCCAACACCTATAGCCAGTGTTGCTATTAACCGAATGGTAGAGAATAAAGATGCCGTACTTTTTGGGCTTATTTCTAGGCCAAATACTTCTTCTTTGACAGATATTACAGAAGAACTTAGACAATTAAAAGCAAACCCAATTGAAACTATAGCGCTGTTTCGGAGAATACGGAGAACTTCAAATCTACCTCAACCGCTAAGGGCGTTGGTTTGGAATTACGGACTCTACCTTTCAGGGTACTGCAAAGCTAAAAATATGGGTACCTTTGGCATCAGTTCGGTTTCCCGCTTTAATGCAAATACTCTAGAATTATTGACCCCACTTACCAGTGCTTTGAATTATGGCGTTGTCTCACCCAATGGCGATTGTAACATTCGACTAACTTTTGACCATCGAGTGATGGATGGACTGACTGTTGCCAAGATTTTGGCTTATGTTGAAGAAGCGATTAATTTTCCAATTCAAGATGAGCTAGAAAAGCAAAACTACCCTAAGGTTGCATAAAAAAAGGGAAAGCGGGCTAATAGCTCACTTTCCCTTTGAAAAATCTTAAACATTTTTTACCCAAGCAGCAAATCAGCTTCCCAGCCAACTCGCTCAGCAGAGGCACGCAGTTTTTCAAGAGCACGATTTTGAATCTGGCGTACTCGTTCCTTACTGATACGAAGAAGATGACCAATCTGGCGCAAACTATGTGTCCCACTGCCAGTTAATCCAAAGCGCAGATCCAATACCTTTCGTTCCCTTGGACGAAGATTTTCCATTAAGTACAATAAAGCTTCTTGTCTTTCATTGTTTGAGCGCTGAATGGTACTTTCGTTGTCAGGCATTGCTTCTGTCAATTTAAAATCGCTGTCATCGTCAAGCACAGCATTCAAAGAGACAGGGGTTCTAGTTGCGGTTTGCAAATGGGTCAGGTGCTCTAGGCTAGAACCAGTACGAGAGGCAAGTTCTTGTGGGGTGGGCAAATGTTTACCACCGTGAGCAAGCGCTTCGGACTCTTGTTGAAGTTGGCCTAATTCTTGCAAATGATGAGGGGAAAGACTAACAAGATGGCTTTGTCTAGCCACTGCGATCTGCAAAGTCTGCCTAATCCACCAAGTTGCATAAGTAGCAAGTCGGGTTCCATGACTAACATCGAACCGATCAATTGCCTGCATTAGACCGCAAACGGCTTCTTGTAGGAGGTCGGCGTAACTAAGAGCGTGGTGCCTGAATCTTTTAGCAACATGCGCCGCAAGACGAATGTTAGCAGAGGCAAGTCGATGTTTTAGATGAACATAGCGGTCGTGAAGTCTACGAATCGCAGCAGCACTTCGAACGGGTTCAATACAATTATCTCTAATAAATTGAGCCATTGGCCAAGGTTCGAGTGGTGGTTTTTGGCTTCGAAGCTTAGGATATTGGCGTACAAGTGTGCGCACCAATTCGCTTTTCATTTCCCAAAAATCTGCAAGAAGATTTCTTTCTTCTTCTGGGGTCAACAGATCGGAAGAAAAAATAGTTGGATTTTCAGTAGTGCTTAGCACTTCAATCTCTTTTACTTCTAAAACTTCACTTTTTTTAGCTTTCATAACATTTCCTTAATTAAATTAAAACAAATTAGTACCTGAATAAACCCTAACTTTTTTGGATTTAAACATTTAAATTAAAAAAACCATGTGGAAAAATGCCAACATTGATTTTAAACGAGCTACAACTGAATCAATTGCCCGCAGGCCTAAATGAAATCACTTGCTCAATCGATAACGAATCTTATAGGAGGGGATAAGCGAATTCAAGTCTTAAATTGAAAAAATTACAATAGTTTCGATATTTCATTTCTAGGTGCTTTCTACTTAAGGACTTATCATCAATAATTATCCAATCGGCCAAGCCGGTAAGCAACTTTGGAAAAAACAAAGAAATATTAAATCCAAGGCTTGTAAAACATTGCCCATTACCGATTTTGTTTATTACATTCATTAATTATTAAATGCAGGCCAGCACCTAATTTTTTTTTTGCAATTAAAGAACGGCTATAAAGGTGCATTAATGAAAAAAGTAACCATGGTTTCCCTAGAATCAAATAAAATAGCGCCATAAACTGCAATCTTCCACGATTTATACAGCTAACTAGTTCTTCGGGAATGGAATAATCCCATTCATCAAGTATGGTTCTTAAGCAAATCAAATTAACTTTAAGGTTAAAAAAGACTGGTTGTACCAAATTTAATTCCATTTCAACCAGATCTACACCAAGAACTGCTAATTTTATTTTATTTTCAGGACCTGCAATCTCCCCAACGGTAGCGCAAAAACCGGTTTTGATCCTATTTTTTTCTAGAAAATTGGGGCTAAAACTAAAAATACTAGAAAAAGATAAAGTCTGAGAATTGGTCATAAGTTTACCGACCAAGAAAAGATCTCCAGATTTTTGCTCAAATTTGCAACCGCCTGCAAACCCTGCAAGTAAAACAAGCCAAGGAGACTGAATAATTTTACTATCTATTAATTCTTTCAACTTCAAGCAGAAATGTTGCGCTTCAATGCCAATTCCTATAACGAAGGAGAATATTTCTAAATTTGCGAAACGACCTTGGGTAAAATTAATACTAGAAATGATGCGCGATTTCCTTGAATTTATTTGATAAAAAAAAGAAAGCTCCTCATCCCTAGAAGGAAAAAGGAGCCAAAGTTGGTTTTGGGGAACAGGATCAGTCGTACAATTTAAGATAGTTGCCACATTAACATCTTTAGACTATCACCAAGCTTACCATTAACGCCAAGGGCCGCACTTGCTTCGAACCCAGAATGCACTAAACAATGCTCGCAACGAGGGTCTTTACCGTGGCCATAACTATCCCAATCAGTGTCATTCATTAAACCATCAAAGGATTCGTGGTGTGCATCGGTAATAAGGTAGCAAGGCCCCTTCCAGCCTTTGACATTGCGAGTAGGGTTGCCCCAAGCAGTACAAGAAATTTCTCGTTTACCGCTTAAAAATTCGAGGTAAATAGGTGATGACAACATCTTGTATTTTTTGAACAAAGATTGAGCTTGTTGGAATTTTGCACGAATCTCCTCGCGGGTCATAAAGATTTCTGCAGCGCCGTCAGGATTAGTTTCATGGACTGCGGAGTAACCGTAAGAAGGGGAGATCAAAAACCCATCAACCCCTAAAGTAGAAAGGAAAGCATAAAGCTTATCGATTTCATCGAGGTTGGTTTCCTTATAAATCGTGGTGTTAGTACAAACGAGGAAACCTGCCTTTTTAGCGGCCTTAATGCCTTCTACAGCGGCCTTAAAAACGCCTTCGCGTTCAACCATAAGATCGTGAGTAGCTTCCAATCCATCGAGATGGACATTAAAGAAGAATCGGTCGCTGGGTTTAAATTGATCCAGTTTTTTTTCGAGAAATACTCCATTGGTACAAAGGTAAATATGTTTTCTTTTATCAAGTATTTCCTTAACAAGTCGACCTATTTCGGGGTAGATAAGTGGTTCTCCACCGCAAATACTGACAATAGGAGCAGCAGCTTCATCAACGGAAACCATACATTCTTCAACCGAAAGTTTATCCTTAATGGTTTGAGAGTATTCTCGAATTCTGCCACACCCTGTACAAGTAAGGTTACAGGCGTGGAGAGGTTCAAGCATAAGAACAAGAGGGAATTTTTTCTTACCAGTTAATTTTTTCTTACCAATATAACCAATCATTGTAGAAGTCAAAGAGAGCGGAAAACGCATAAGAAATCCCTTTCAAAACAATATATAAAACTAACTTTTAGTATCTAACCTAACAAATTGATCTTACACCAGATCAAAAAAATTTTTGATTAAATTCATTTCCTTTAAGCCGACAGAAGCGGGAAATCGCCATCAAGGGAAAATAAACCCTATAAAAGTGATATTTCAGGTAAAAGACTTTAGGAAAACCAGTTCCCGTAAAAAAGTTCTCGACCCAATCGCCCTCAAGTTGCTGAGTTTGCAAAAGGTATAAAATTCCCATCTGAACGGCTTCTGATTTTTGTTCCCCAGCTGCAATTAATCCTAAAATGGCCCAAGCTGTTTGCGAAGGAGTGGCTTCACCTTGCCCCGCTAGGGTCGGGTCATCGTAAGTCGCACAAGTTTCACCCCAAGCCCCATTTTCCTTCTGGCAAGATTTTAACCAAGAGACAGCTTTACTCACCATTGGTGACTTCATATCGAAACCTACCGCTTGTAAGCCAAGCAAAACCTGCCAGGTTCCATAAATATAATTTACCCCCCACCGACCCACCCAAGCTCCCCAAGGTTCCTGCGAACAGCGAATATATTCCACCGCCTTTTGAATATGTATCTCACCTGCTTTATAACCAAGCATACCTAACGATTCTAAAACCCTAGCAGAAATATCAGGACAGGTTGGATCTAGCATTGCATTATGATCTGCAAAGGGAACTTTTGTTAAAAACTCTTGGTCAATATTTTTATCGAATGCCCCCCACCCACCATCCCGATTTTGCATTGCAAATATCCAATTCACTGCACGCTTTATTGATGGCTGACATTCTGGCTTATGATGACTTCCAGCCTTAACCATAGCAATAATCACCATAGCCGTGTCATCGATATCGGGATAAAATGCATTATTATATTCAAAAAACCAGCCTGCTGGTTTCATTTCAGGGTTCTTAACAGCGCAATCACCCTTTAACTTTACCTCTTTATTTAAAAGCCATTCAATCGATTTTTTTAATACTAAGGCATCTTCAGATTGACCCGCATCAGCTATCGCAATTGTTGCAAGAGCAGTATCCCAAACAGGAGAAAAACAAGGTTGAAGTCTAATTGCGCCATTTTCTTCAATAATAAGGTCTTTAAGTTGCTTCATAGCCCAAATCATTTCGGGGTCTGACCGCTCAACGCCTAAGCATTTAAGAGCCACGATAGTATAAATCATTGGCGGAAAAATAGCGCCCACACCATCGGAACTTTTAAAATGGTCACGCATCCACAGGGCAGCTTTTTTGACCGCATAAGTTCTTAGGCCTGGAATTATTGGGGCAACTTTTTTGATGCATAGGTCCGCAAAAAGAAAGAAATTTCGCCAAGAAAAAATTTCCTTTGATGGGGTAGATGGCCATTTAACCACCCACGGGTCTTCCACAAAAAGCTCTCTTATGCCTTTACTTTGTTGCAGTTTAATCGCAGGTTTAATCGCAGAAAAAATACTTAAAGGCACTAAAATAGTTCTTGTCCAACTTGACATAGAATAAATACTAACGGGAAACCAATTCGGCAAAAGTAAAAGTTCAGGGGGTACTTCGGGGCAATTTTGATAAGAATACTCGCCCAGTAATGCTAGGTAAAACCTTGAAAAGCTATTACAATTTTGAGCACCACCTGCCTCAAGGATTTTTTTCCTTGCTCTTTTCATCCAAGGTAATTCAGTATTTATCCCAGTCAATTTGAGGGCAAAATATGCCTTTACGGAAACACTTAGATCAAACGGACCTCCAGTAAAGTTGCTCCAACCACCTTCTTCGATAATTTTGGATTCAATATATAAGGCACACTTCTTGCAAATTTCGTCGTTTTCATTACCCAGAAAAGCCATTAATAAAATAAATTCAGATTCTAAAATAGTATCGCCCTGCAATTCTGCAACCCAATGGCCATCAGTTTGCTGATGGCTCACTAGAAAATTGCGAGCTTTAAGAACAGATTCATAGACATTTTTCAACGAAACAGGAATGCCACTCAGACTTGTACTAAAAACTGAATTCGTTTTAGTTTTAAATGCGACTGGCACAGGAATCCTTTCCATTGCTTGATTTGAATAAATAGTACCTTATTAAAAACCATAAATTGGTTTCTAGCAAGTAAGATTAGTAAACTATTTAAAAATGATCTAAATCGGAAATAGTTTTCAAATCAACCCTTTCGACTTAAACCATTCAACAGCCTGTTCAAATGATTCCCGAATAGGCCGGACTTTCCAACCCATTTCCTTCAAAGCACCATTTTCTTGAAAGTGCATAATCCGCCTTGTTAATTGCACGCCGGTAAGATTAGCCTGCGGAGAAGTTCTTGTAACAAGGTCCGCCCATAATTCCGACAAAAAAGCGAAACCAAGAGCAATTGTAAAAGGAATTTTTGTGTCTGGCTTGGGCAAACCTGCAATCTCAGATAACAAGGAAAAGACTTCCCTAATGCTTTTGTTTTCACCAGAAAGAATATACCTTCGCCCCGGAATACCTTTTTCACAGGCAAGAATAAAACCTTGTGCAATATCTCTAACATCAGCCAAGTTCAAATCCCCTGAAATAAATTCTTTTCTACCACCTTTACAAAAATCGATTATCATTTTTGAAGGTGGACTAAGCCCATAATCCCCAGGGCCAATAGGTAGGGTAGGATTAACAACAAGAACCGGGGCTCCCATAACCCCCAATCCAAGGGCATACAATTCAGCACGCATTTTAGATCTACAATAACTTCCAATTGCGTCTTTAATGCCAACTTGCTGAGTTTCACCGATTTTTCCTACTTGTTTTTTTCGAGTAAGAATACTCTCGGTACTAGCGTGAACAATTCTTTTAACGCCTAAATCAAGGGCAGTCTCGAAAACATTTTTTGTTCCTTCAAAATTAACGCAATGGTATTGAGACCGATTTTCCCGCCAAAGGTTAGGGTCTGCAGCAAGGTGAAAAACAATTTCGCACCCATCAATCGCCTTAGTTAAACAGTTTTTTTTTCGAATATCAGCGTAAACGATTTCGAGATCAAGGTGGCGAATGTGATCAACAAAAGCAGTCGGTTTTTCTAAAACCCTTACTTTTTGTCCATTTACTAAAAGTGCAGAAACAAGATGGGTACCAATAAAACCAGCCCCACCCGTCACCAGAACTTTTTGATTCTTGGTTAACATTTAGCTGCCACCATTAGGCTATACCTTTAGAAATAAATTTTAAAACGGGGAAAAATTAATTAAGCCTTGCAAAGGATTTCGCCTTTACCAAGGGAAATAAGGTCCCCACAATATCTTGACCAATTAGAAACAGGAAAGGGGAAGTTAAATTGTTTAAGTTTGTTTAAATAAATAGCAAGGAAACAAGGTTGGTAGTTGCAAGAGAAACGAAAAGTGGGAAGCAAAGCAGGCTTGTCAGAAAGAAAAACAAGAGTACCCCGTTTCATTTCGGCCCCCGCACGAATTCCGACCCTGCCAGCAACAATGATGGTGCCCGCAATCATTCCCATACCGACAAAGTCGCCAACATTTTTACCAATAGCAATAAGCCCGCGCCTCATATGTGAGCCAACTTCATTACCACAACTACCATGGATGATGATATTTCCGCCACGCATTCCAATAGAAGCCCCTCTGTAGGAAGCACCAATAAGGTGTCCAGCATCCCCCAGAATCTCAATGGTACCACCTTTCATTTCAGCCCCGACCCAGTCAGTAGCGGACCCCTTGACCAAGATAGAACCACCCTTCATTTCAGCGCCAAGGTGCATACCAATATTGCCTGCAATTTCAATTTTGCCTCTAGTCATTTTGCTGCCAACCAACTTTACATTGGAACAATCATTTTCAATGCAAATAGTTTCATCCTGATCCATTTGGCCTGAAATAGAGAAAAATTCACCAAGCTGGACTTTTCGATTTCCATCAAAGACAGGCAGTTTAGAAATCTCGGAATTGCTTTTACCAATAAAGAAATCTGGGGAAATAGATTCCGCTTCAAGAGGAATACCAGAATTAGATAAATAGTTAAGATGAATCATAAAAACAACCTTTAGCAGGAGTAAACCTAGAAGAAATTTATCCAACGAGAGAAGCAAGTCTGATGTGGACAGGCCCTAACTTGCCTCCATAATTACCAGCACTAATACATTCAACCCCGTTGCCACAAGCAGCAATAAGCGCATTTTTCATAGCAGATTCAACACTTTCACGCGAAAATCCATCGATAACAATTTCGTAAACAGCAGAAACATTTGTTTCAAGTGAAGAATTTGTTAAAGCACGAAGGGTAGGGCAGTAAGCTTCGTTAGTACTGGCCTTAAGTTTTTTGTACTTACTACCAACTTTACTACCACTACGAACGACCCCTCCAGGAAAAGGAAGAATAACATCAGGAATTTTACGGGCAGCTAAAACAGCCCGCGAAGCGGCTTCAAGAGCAAGGGCCTGAGAAGAACCTAATATAAGGATATTTCCACCAGCAACCCCTTTCACTGTGCCAAACTTATCCTCGCAAACAAACTCGCCATCCATAACTGGAATGCGCCAATACCGTTTTTTGTCAAGAAGCTTACTAGTTTGAAAGCCATCACCAAAAAAACGAAGCATCCCCCCAACCTGAATGGCTCGAGTAGGATCAATAGGAACACCGTTAAAACAAGCAGTAGTCGGACAAGTCAAAATCGATTGCCCAACCCTACTCACAATTGCTTTCTGCAAAGATTCACGAGAAAAAGCAAAGAATAACAAGGATACACCAGGGCGCCCGTCTGGGGTTTCATCCGGTGATAGTTCTCTTTCAATGCCTGCCTCGGTATCACATCCTATAACGGAAGAAGCGTGGCCAGTAGAAGTACTTGCTGCAATATTTGCCCATTCTTGAGTTGCTGCGGTGATGATTACTCGGGCCCCAGTTATAGGAAACGCTTCAGCAAAGGTGTCAATGATCTTGACACCTTTAAATATAAAGGAAGGAATCTCATTGTTAGAACTCACGAGCATGCCCACCTTTATTTGCGATAGATGATATTTGTTTCGAATTTAAACAAATTTGGTAAAACCTGGCCTTGCAACTTCGGGCATAGGCAAGGGCCCCATTTCGTATTTTACAGGTGAAAGATCTTCTTTGGAATTCCATGCCATATCCCAAGTAATCAATTTGCCTGTGTAAGTAGCCATTCTTCCCATAATAGCCAATAAAGTGGATTGGCACATCCATTCCCCATCATTTATTGGTTTACCCGCACGAATACTAGCAAACAATTCATTATGCTCATTTTGATACATATCATCTTGGGTATTACGCTTCAATTGCCAAGGACTTTTCCCTTTAATTTGATGCTTCATTACATCACAAGAACCTTGTGTGCCCATAAAGAAATCGTTAACCTCATTAAAGCAGCCATCCTGTTGACGCGTATAACTAAAAGCCTTAGTTCCATTTTTCCACTCATAAACCACCGCATGATGGTCAAAAATATGACCAAAATCTGTAGAAACCCTTACCTGTCGTCCCCCAAGACCCATAGCAGAAATTGGTGGTTCATCCTTCATAGCCCAAATACATTTATCAAGGCTATGAATGTGTTGCTCAACAATGTGATCCCCACTAAGCCAAGTAAAATAAAGCCAATTGCGTAGTTGCCACTCCATATCGGTCCACTCGGGTTCACGCTTTCGATGCCATAACCCACCAACGACATAGTTCGTATGCATTGCAACGATATCACCAATTTGGCCTTCGTGAATACGAGCCAAAGTTTCTCGTTTGCCAAAGTGGTAGCGCCAACAAAGGCCAGAAACAACAGCGAGATTTTTAGTTTTAGCTAACTTGCAAGATTCTAAAACCGACCGAACTCCTGTTGCATCAACCGCAACAGGCTTTTCCGCAAAAATATGTTTACCTTTTTCAACAGCATATTTAATTTGCTGAGCACGAAAGTGAGGCGGGGTGCAAAGAAGAACCACATCAACTCCACTATCGATCACTTTTTTATAAGCATCAAAACCAAGAAATTTTCTTTCCCCAACATTAATCTTTCCAGCTAATTCTTTATCTTTAGAAAAACTATTAAGGCTGCCCTCTAATCGATCTGTGAACATATCGCCCATTGCGTGCAATAAAACAGCTTTATCAGCCCGCATAGCTTGGGCAGCAGCACCAGAACCACGCCCTCCACACCCCACTAAACCAATTTTCAATACATCACTTCCTTGAGCATAAACACCACCAGCAATGGCAGGTAGAACAGCAAAGGCACCAGTGGTTGCTTTTAAAAATGATCTTCTAGGTGTGATTAGATGTTTAGAGACAGTCATTTTCAGATCCCTTTTAAAATAGTTCGAAAACAGGAAGATATAATACTAATACATCCAAAAGGGCACCTTTACAACATTTTTATTGCACGAACTAAATCAGCCAAAATCGCCAAAACCTTGTTGGTATTGACAATGGTTTAAAAATTGCCTACGCCATGATTTATAATTTAGAAAATAAGTGTTAAACTAAAAAGAAGAATGCAAATGTGGGATAGTTTACCAAAAATAAAAACAAATGAATTTAGTAATCCGTTTACCTTCTCTGTAATTAGCAAACAGCAAGAAAATCAAGAAACAGCAGAAGCCTTATTTTGGAAAGAAGCGTTACGCAAACCTGCAAAAAATTGCAACTTACCAAGCGTAGGAACCGCAGAATGGTTTAATCAGGCTGAAAAGTTGCGCTACTCCCATTATGGAAAATGGGTACCTAAACTACTTGAATTCAGCAAACACACGGGCGAAAAAATTCTTTGTATAGGCAACGGATTAGGCACAGATTGGATTCAATATGCAAAAAATGGCGCAGAAGTTTGGGCTCTAACTAGCAAGGATGCACCTGTTGATTTAATTCGACTTAACTTTCAAGCAAAATCACTAGACTGTAAACTTAGAAAATTATCTGGGCAAGGTTTTCCTTTTGCCTCATCAAGTTTTGATGTGATTTTTTTAAATGATTTTTGTAAAGATGATATAGCTTCAGATCAACTTGCTCAAGAAATACAAAGAATTTTAAAACCGGGAGGCAAACTCCTTACTCTTTCACTTGCGTTTTACAACCTGAAATATTTTATCGGGAAACTATTCCCAACCATTCATAAAAATAATGAGCCAAAAACTCATTACTCCGCAATAGAATTAAAAAGCCTTTTCAAATTCTGTCAAGAACCTCGTGTCCAAAAAAGACACCTTCAAAGAAATGATTTGCCACCTTTATTTCGCTGGATTCCTATTCCGCTTATTGAAAGAATGGTAGGAAATCAACTTGTGTTTAAAGGGTTCAAGCCCCTCTGCAAACCAGTTGCTGTTTTACAAGCTGCCTAATTTCGAATACCATTAGATTGTTCTAATATGTTTCCTTCTTGAAGCAAACTGATGGCTGCATTTACCATTGGACATTCAATTCTAAACCTAGAGGCTTTTTTCAATTTATTGAAAATACACAATATAAAATTTATTGCAGATGTTCGAAGTGTACCTTTTAGCAACCGAAATCCTCAGTTTAATCGTTCTGAAATTGAACATTCGCTTATTAAATCTGGGTTTAATTATATTTTTTTAGGTGACAAATTAGGTGGGCGCCCTCTAGATGAATCGTTATTTCACGATAATGGATTAGTTAATTACCTTGCAGTTCGATGCAGTAAACCATTTGAAGATGGCCTTAAAAAATACATAAGTCTGGCAAGCGAAGGAAATGCCGCTTTGATGTGTGGTGAAGAAGACCCTATAACATGCCATCGTGGACTAATGATTGCTCCTGCGCTAGCAAAAATTGGTATGTTTTCAAACCATATTCGTAAAGGTGGAGCAATCGAAACACATAGGATGTTCATTCAACGAACATCCGTTCAAGCAAAAATTCTTAAAATCGCACAACTGCCAACACTTTTTCCGGACGATTCAGAAGAGAAATTGTTTGAAGAGGCAACCGAAAAACTAAGCAGGAAATATGGCTTTCGCAAAAGCTAATGAATATAAATTTACAAATCAAATAGAAACAACTTGCAAGGAATCGCCCCATTAAATAATCTAATAGTTTGTTTTGGCTGCATTTTCATTTCATTCAATGCGTGAACATACCCGGTCATTACTGCAAGTTTCCAACCTTGGAACCGGCTTTTCCCAACTGCAGCAATAGTCCGATATACTTCGTCCACGCCTTCTTCCTGATCTAACCTAATGCCATAAGGCGGATTTAAAAAAAGAATGCCGGTAGCATCTGATTTTGGTTTTATTTTTTCAAAATCTTCCTTATGAAAATCGATAAGATGACCAACCCCGGCAGCTCCTGAATTCTCTCGACAAGCTCTCAGGGAATCTCCTCGTAAATCCGACCCAATAACATGCAAATATGGAATATTTTTAATTTGATTTCTTATCTGATTTCGCACTTCTATAAATAATGATTGTTGATAATCAACCCACCCTTGGAAACCAAATTTCTTACGCGTCAAACCAGGTGCGCGGTAAGTTGCGAGGGAAGCAGCTTCAATCGGTAAGGTTCCAGAACCACACATCGGATCCCAGAAAACTTGGGATGAGGTCCAACCCGATAACTGGATTAGACCAGATGCCAATGCTTCATTAAGTGGCGCCTTCCACTGTTTAGGCCTATAACCTCGCTTATGAAGAGAATCACCCGAACTATCAAGGCTTATGATTCCGTGATTCTTGTTGAGGTGAAAATTAATTTTAACAAGGGGATTTTCCTTATCCACGGATGGCCTTCGACCGGTATTTTCAACAAATTGATCGCAGATCGCATCTTTAATTTTCTGGGAGGTAAACTGGCTATGAGTAAGGTTGGAGTCACGCACATTAGAATCAACCATAAGGGTGTGATCCGCAGTCATAAATCGGGCCCAGTCTATCGAAATTGCAAAGTCGTAAAGTGATTCATCGCTGGTAACTTCTGATTCGGCAATAAACAAGAGAACCCGAACTGCGGTTCTTAGACAAATATTTGCAGAATAAACAAGAGAAAGGCCACCTTCAAATGAAACCCCTCCTTCTCCGATATTAACCTGCAATGCTTTGAGAGCTAATAATTCGCCAGCAAGGATTTCTTCTAGTCCCTTTGCACAAGTAGCAAAAAGTTTAAATTGATTCATAAGGCGAGGTAGCGAATAAAATAAAATCGAGGCAGTAGCTCCCAGCGCAAGACAGTCATTCGACGCGAACAACCGCTCGGCTACTACCCCGAAAGCTTAGTAATGACGCATAAAGACTAAGGTAGGATATAATTTTGTCAGCTGCTTTGCAATGATAACCTGTATAAATTCGTGAACTTATGAAAGTCTTTAATCAATTTGTAATACTATCGCACGACCACCCGATACCCCATTACGATTTTATGCTGGAAAAAGAAGGTTTTTTATCGACTTGGCGCTTCAACAAATTACCTAGCGATTTACCTTTTTTTGCAGAAAAAACACACGACCACCGGACCGTTTATCTTGATTTCGAAGGCCCTATAAGCAATTACCGAGGAGAAGTTAAAAGAATAGACAAAGGATCTTATGAAATTATTGCTGATAGTGAGGATTTTATTATCATTCAAATTAATGGAGAAAAGTATAAAGGGCGAATCAATCTAGATCGTCTTGGGGTTGATACTTTTCTAGGCATATTTCTTGAAGAAAAATAAGCGACTTTCCGATTCAGCCTTGAAAGACTACGGTATTTTTCCCTTTATTTTTAGCAATATACAGCCTTGAATCAGCTTCCTGAATTAAATAATCCATAGTGATGGGCAATTCAGTATTTGTTGAAGCAATACCAATGCTAATAGTAATAAAGAATTTTTTAGCCTCGAATTCAAATGGATTATTTTGAACAATTGTTTTAATTTTTTCAGCAAGGATCACAGCCTGATCAATTCTAGTCTCGGGGAGAATAATTGCAAATTCCTCACCACCAAAACGCGAAAACAGTTCTTCCCTGCGAATCGTACTGCGTATTAAGCTTGCAATCTCCCTTAAGGCATAATCGCCAGCAAGGTGTCCCATACTGTCATTTACTATTTTAAAATCATCTAGATCGAGCATAAGTAATGATAAAGGTCGCTTGTGCCTATTAGAGCGAGCGATTTCACGGTCTAAAAATTCGTTGAAATAGCGTTTGTTTGGACAATTTGTAAGCGCATCATTTATGGTTAGGTTATAAATAACTTCGTGGTAATCAGCTTCAATATTGCCCCCAGCTAAAAACCGATAAATACAATTTCCAACTTTTAAATAATCGCCATCTTTCATTTGAGTCTGATGGGCTGGAATATCATTAACAAATGTACCATTGGTACTCTGTAAGTCGGTTGCATAGTAAGAGTCAGATTCGTCGCGATCAATTCTTGCGTGCTGTCTAGAAACTGAAGTGTTTTCCAATTGGATGTAGCAACTTGGAGACCTACCAATAATCGCATTAGAACTAACAAGAGGAAACCTTAACCCCATCCCCGGGCCTGTTGGATAAATCAAAACCAAACAAGCATCCTTAGAAGAAGCTGCCGGTTGTCTACTAGGATGGGAGACAAGTGTTTCAGAAAGTTTTTCTACCGCCATTTCTTGCTATCCTTAACAATCTTACAAATAAATAACACTCTATATTCTAACCGGGTTAGCAAGGAAGATTAAGCAATAATTACGAAAATTACTATTTTGTTACCGCAGAAATACCAAGAACATTGACCTCGGGAACATTAAGATCAATAAGTAAGGGTTCCTGAGTCTGAGCAACTGCAATATTACCCGCAGAATCACGAACAGTGAGTTTTAGGTAAACATTTGCAGGCATAGACGAGGGCATAATCCAATTATATTTGCCGGTATTAGGAAGTTCTCTTGGCCCAATGGGATTCCAAGGCCCGTCTTTTTTGTCACTCCATTCCAAAGCAACAGGATTTGTAGAAAGATTTCGATCAGTTGCCTTCCAAGTTAAAACCAAGCTGTCTCGCTGGCCTGGTTCGGGTTGAGGGCTAAAAAGAACGGCTTCAGGAAAGGTCGTATCAACTTCAACACAAAGGTGCGGCTTATCACCACTTACAGGGGGGCTTTTACCCAAACCCGCTTTACTTTTAACCACAACATAATAGCCAACCTGCACACCTTCTTGAGCGATAGGCACGACCACCGAACCTTTAATCGGGAGCAAACTTTTAGGGTCAACCGTTGGACTAGTTTCGGTTAAAACAAGGTTCCAAGATTGTCCTTCATCTATGGTGCTATAAATTTCAACAACACCAAGGCCGGAAGGTCCATACTTAGCGACTTCATAATCAATTCGAATTTGTTTTTTATTTACAATTTGAAGGCTTGGCTGCATTTTTTTATTTACCGTCTCATTTATTTTTTGTGCAGCAATATTTACGGGAACCGGGGGAAGTACAGAAGAAGCTAACACCCCATTAGGACTGCTTACCGCTGTTCCATTATTCCAACCCGAAATGGTTTGAGTAGGTGGGGTGATGGATCCTAAGTCTAAATCTTTAGATCCTCTGGAAACGGGAAATACTGGCACCCCAGAAGGTTGGGCACTTCTTGGCAATTCATCTTCTGCTGTTGGAACTGGATTGCCAGCTGGTAAAGGGATAGCGCTGCTAGCTACATTAAAATTATTTACTGGCATAGGTTTTTCAGCAAAAGAGGGCAAAGCAACCGCATTACTTGAAGCCAAGAGATTCGTATTCAAACTTTTTTCACTGATGGTTGGAACTTGAGGATTAAAAATGCTTTTGTTATCTTCGGCATTTAAATTGGATACAGGTGGAGTACTCGTAGGCGTAGGAATTGTTGCAAGGTTTGGCATCCCTAAACCATTCTTAGCACTTCCCACATCAACAATTGTACTGGCAAAATTTCCTGCAGTATCGCTTATTTGAAGCCTTAGAGAAAGCATACCAGCGCCTTGAACTTTGAAAGTTCCACTTCCATCCATCACCGGCTTAATACTAATAGGAATCCACTCATTACTATCATTTCCTTCGATTTTACATTCCAACTTCATTGAATTAATGTCTGCATTAGCATCTTTAACTTCCCACTTTACTTGAATTTCTTCGCCATTTTTATGAGCATTAAGCTTTAATTCTGGTTTTTTAGTATCGACCAAAACTTTTTGGCCTACTTGTGCCTTTGTAATATCTGGCGGTTCTTGCCTGCCTTTAGTATCTACAATTGCAATAGTAAACCAATGGGAACCATCTTCAGTAGCTGCAAACGAAAATGCCTCTTGGTTTGGCTTTGCACGGGTATGCACTTCCCAGGTTTTTCCATTGTTTTTTGAGACATAAAGAACAAGTTCTTTAATTTCTTCTTTTCGCTCTTGCTGAACTCGAATTGGAATCTGAAATTTAGGTGTGTTTAATGGCCACTCTTCGACTGAAGTAGGGGCTTGCTGAAAGCAAGTAGTTAATAATGCAAGGCCTAACCATTCCGTAACCATAACAAAACCCTCTTATCGAAGAAATAAGACCGCTCAGTTAAACCCATTGACAGTCTATTCATTAGGAATAATCGGATTTTCAGTGATAAATCTTGACAAAAACTTTTATTTCAAAAGGATTTATTAAAGTAACTAGTTTCCAATTAATTTGGGTAAGCAAAATTCTATTTATGAAAGATCCAAACCTTAAATAATTTGTTAAAGTATAAAACAGGAGTGAATTTAATAATGGCAGAAGAGTTAGCAAGGGACCCAGTTTGTAGTATGATGGTAAAACCATCTAGTGCTGCTATCCAAGTGGACTTTAAAAATAAAACCTACTATTTTTGTCATCAATCTTGTGCAACTAAATTTAAGAAGAGTCCAGAACTTTTTTTGGATGATTCTTTAAAATCACTTCGGACAAAACATTTGATGAAAGCGCCAATTCCAGTTGGCAAAGCAAATCGTTACAGTTGCCCAATGGACCCTGAAATCATAAAAGATGCGCCTGGAGACTGCCCAAAATGCGGAATGCCCCTAGACCCAATGAGCCCCGATCACTTTGACAAATCGTCCGGAAATTTACAACTGGTAAAAATTGTTCTTGCCGTCTTTATTTGGATGCCACTTCTAAGCAGTCATTTTTTTGATATTCACACCCAAGCCTTTTTATCTTTGCAAGCCTTACTATCCACCTTGGTGGTTTTTGGATTCGGACTTTCTATTCTTAAAAGTTTTTTTAAATCATTGTGGCCTGGCCCATGGAATATGTTTACTTTAGTTGGCTTAGGTGTACTTGCTAGCCATTCCTTAAGTTTGTTAACTCTATTTAAACCAGAGCTATTTGGCCACCATAGTTACTTCGAATCTTCTGCTGGTATTATCGTACTCATGATGGTTGGGCAATATTTGGAAAACAAACTTCATAAACAAGCTAATCACGCACTAGCTCAAATGGCCAAAAGTATTCCTCAAGAAGCAAGATTTGTTGGCCCGAACGGCGAGGAAAAAAACATTCCCACCGACCTTATTCAAACTGGAGACCTTGTTAGGGTTTTACCTGGAGAAAAAGTACCCATTGATGGAATAATTTCTCAAGGTATCTCCAGCATAGACGAAGCAATGATTACTGGAGAACCTTTTCCCCGAGAGGTTAACCCTAATGACAATGTTTTCGCTGGAACTTTAAATATCCAAGGATCTTTTACCCTTACCGCTACTGGTTCGGGCAGAGAAACGGTGGCTGCTAAAATCATTCAGCTTGTTGAAGAGGCTCGCCGTTCTAGGCTGCCTATTCAAGCTAAAGTCGATTTTATCTCGCGAATTATGATTCCCTTGGTGCTGCTCATAGCAATTGCCACCTTTGGCTTATGGATTTTAATAAACAAAGAACCCCAAGGCTGGATCGACGCATTACGAAAATCAATTGCAGTTTTAGTAATTGCCTGTCCGTGTGCTTTGGGATTAGCTACCCCTATGGCATTAGGGGTGGGAATATCGCGAGGAGCTAGGCTAGGAATCCTTGTAAGGAGTGGGGAGTCCCTGGAAAATCTTATAAATATCGATGTTCTCGTCATTGATAAAACTGGAACCCTCACCGAGGGGAAGCCAAGAGTTGAAGGCATTTTAACTTCCCCAGATCGAACTGGTACCGAATTTCTTATGCTAACTGCAAGCCTAGCACAAGGAAGTGCTCATCCACTTTGTAAATCGATTGTAAGCTACGCCCTAGACCAAAAAATGTTATTAACTGCACCCACAGAAACGGTTGAAGTGGCCGGTAAAGGCGCCTTTGGAATCATAGCAGGGGCGAGAGTTATTTTAGGCAAATTATCCTTTTTAGAAGAAAAAGGCATCGATACTTCAAATTCTTCCTCATTTTTATTTAATTCCCAAAAACCCAGCAGTACCGTTTGGGTTGCAAATTCAAACAAACTTGCGGGTTGCATCTGGCTAGCTGATTCTTTAAAAGCTTCAACTACGGATGCAATTAAACAACTTCAAAAGGATGGGATTCAAATTATTTTAATGAGCGGAGATAATGAGCAATCAACCTCATCCACTGCAAAACAACTTAATATAAAAGAATATTATGGCGACCAAACGCCTGAGGATAAGGTGCTTCTAATTAACAAACTGCTTAAAAATGGAAAGATGGTTGCAATGGCTGGAGACGGCGCAAATGACGCACCAGCTTTAGCCAAAGCAAGTGTATCTATTGCCATGGGAACTGGCACCGATTTAGCACAGGAAAATTCAGGACTTATTTTGCTTAAAGGCGACCTTTTGACGATTGTAGCAGCCAGAAAACTTAGTTATTTTACGATCCTTGCCATACGACAAAACCTTGCGTTGGCTTTTCTTTATAATCTACTTTGCATCCCTTTGGCGGCCTTTGGCTATTTGTCGCCAATACTTGCGGGATTTGCAATGAGTTTAAGCTCTGTTTCTGTTCTTTTAAACTCACTAAGGTTGCGTAATAAGCCACTATGAATTGCAAAAGAACTTTCTCCAATGCTATAATAAAATTAAGAGTTATAAATTATGCCTACCAAACTTGAGCCTCTATCTGAATTCCTTCAGGGAAAATCAAAAATACTTCTTACGACCCATGCTAGGCCGGACGGAGATGCACTTGGTTCTTGCCTAGCAATGCACGAATTGCTTGAAAAACTTGAAAAAACTGTTGAAATCCATCTTCCAACGGCATGTGCAATGCGCTATCAATTTATGGATCCGAACAAAATAATTCGGGTATATGGCCAAGATGCCGACCCTGATAAAACTTGGGATGGTTTAATTGTTTTAGATACCGGCACCTGGAGCCAACTTGCAGAAATGGGAACTTGGATTAAACAACAATTCGTTCCAACTTGCGTGATCGATCATCACATAACTCAAGATCATATTGGTAATCCACTCATTCTTGATATCGCATCGGAAGCAACAGGCCGATTAGTTTATGAAAGCTTTAATCACTTTAATATTCAACCTAGTCCCAATGCCGCAAACAATATTTTCATTGCAATTGCAACCGATACCGGTTGGTTTCGGCATGCAAACACTACTGCCGCAAGCTTTTCCTTGGCAGGCGAACTGGTGAAGTTGGGGGCTACTCCAACTATGCTTTATGATGTGCTTTTTGATAGTAATAGTTTAGTAAAGCAAAAACTTGCAGGACTAATGCTTTCTCGGTGTCAAACTAGACAAGGAGGAAAACTAGTTTACTCTTGGCTTAATCAAACTGACTTTTCAAATAATAACGCTAGAACCTCTGATGCTGAAGATTTAATTGTATACCTCAGAAGTACTTCTTGTGCTGACATTGTGATTTTCTTTTTAGAAATTAATGAGAGTACAACCCGGGTTAATTTCCGGTCGCGAAGTGGCGCTGATGTTTGTCAAATTGCACAGCAATTTGGTGGAGGTGGCCACAAACTTGCTGCAGGTGCAACTTTATCGATGTCTATTAGCCAAGCTATTGAACGCATTCTGATTTTGGGCGAGAATACTGTCAAAACCAAGGTTGGAGCTTGAGAGAACTAAATATGAACCAATCACAATTAAGATCTTTACCCATGGCGGGAAAAATTGTTGTAGCCACCTTTTTGTTAAGTGTGGGCATTGGTTTTACCTCTGCCTTGGTGAACTTACACTTTCAATCTGCTAATGCGGGGCAGGTCTTACCCGGCCCAGAAGAAACCGTATCAGAGTTTCACGGAACAAGACAAATTTCACAAATGGAACGACTCCTAACATCTAATGAAACCAGACCTTTTAATGGCACGGGAAGTATGAAAAGTGTATTTACAATAAAAAGGGTAGGGGGCATCAAGCGAGCAATCAAAGAAAAACAAATTCATCTTACTGAACTCGCAGAAGAAAAATTCAATAACAATCAAGATAAACTCGCTGCAGAAAAACTTAAAATAGCTAATTTATCCTTAATTGAAAAAATGGTTCTTACCGACATTGATGGGGAACGATTAGCACTCGTTGCTTGGATAAAAGATGGCTTCAAAAAAGAAAATTATGATAATTCGATTACACCAGGTTTTCCTCTAGAAGGAAAACTAGAAAATCTATCCCTTTCTCCAACGGCCTACCAAATCCAGGAAGATGATAAAAAAAAGTATGCAAATATTCAGGCAATTATCGAATCTAGGTGCGTTCGTTGCCACGACGCAAATGCGGGTGGAAGTGCTGCTAATTTTCCATTGGGAACTTATTCAGAATTTGTGGAATATTGCGTGCCAGAGAAATCATCAGCTAAGTCTTTAGAAAAATTAGCACTTTCTTCCCATGTTCATTTGTTAGGATTTGCAATGCTTTACGGATTGACAGGGCTTTGTCTTGCTTTGACTGGGTTTCCTAGTTTCTTAAAGGTTTTGATAGCCCCCTCTGCAATGATTATACAAATTTTAGAAATTTCTTGCTGGTGGCTTGCAAGAATGGAATCACCTACTGGGCCTTTGTTCGCATCTGCAATACCCGTACTTGGCGGTATTGTTGCTTTGGGATTACTAAGCCAGATTCTGTTAAGTTTATGGGATATGTTTGAAATGGGAGGCAGAAAATTAATTATATTACTATTAATGACTGGAGCAATTTTAGGGGGAATAGTTGGCCTTAAAGTTGTTTTGCCCTATTTAAAACAAGAAGTTGGGCAAATGCCAAAGGATTAAAATGATCTAAGGGGGATCGTAACCACCTTGGTTCCAAGGATTGCATCTGCAAATTCTTTTAGTACCTTTCCAACTACCAATTATCGGGCCATATTTATTAACCGCGCCTATAAAATATTCACTGCAAGATGGATGAAACTTGCAAACCGATGGTAATAAGGGCCTAAACATAATTTGGTAGCATCGCACCAAACCTATTAAAATCATTACCAGAAAACTGTAAATGGCTTTCATTTCATTTATCTTGAGTAAGTACCGACAGTTGAGTTGTTAGTTTTAAAAAAGAATTTTTGAGGCCCTGTAATTCTTGCAAAACAGACAATTTCGGAACGACCACTAAGTCAAAACCATAAGAATGTTGCGACCTAGTCAATCGAAAAGATTCTCGAAGCAACCTTTTGATTTTATTGCGCACTACTGCGTTGCCATTTTTTTTTCCAACTGCAACCCCTAAACGATTAAATTGCAACCCATTAGGCATTGCATAAATAACGATATATCGATTTGATACTTTCAATTTAAAAGCAAACACTTTTCGAAAATCATCGGATGATTTCAGTTTAAGATTCTTGCCAAAACTAAATTTTGAATCAACCACTGGTTCACCTAATTTACTGGATCCAAGCCAAATTTTTTCTAGGGTCGAGAGGATTAAGTTTTGCAAACTCCTCAATGATTTCTTTACTACGCTCATCAATCACTGTTGGTAAAACAATTTTAAGCTGAATGAACATATCACCATCAGCGATACCTTTACCTTTCAATCTCAACCGTGCGCCGCTCGCGGTTCCCGCAGGAATTTTTACCGTCAACTTAGAGCCATCAAGAACAGGAACATCAATTTTTGCGCCTAATATAGCTTCAGAAATGCTGATAGGAATCTCAATTACTAAGCAATCATTTTCGCGAATAAAATAAGGGTGTTTAGCAGATTTTATTGTCAGATATAAATCTCCACCTGTTTGCCCCTGACCCGCTAGCCGAATTTTATTACCGTCCTTAATTCCTGCAGGGATGTTGACCTCTAAATTTGAGCCATTTACTGTCAAGAAAATCTTCCCACCCAAAGCAATTTTTTCTAAGGGAACTTCTACTTCTGCATTGTTATCTTGAGGTTGGTTAATTGTTTTTTTTCGTCCTTTATTTTTTTTCCCAAACATCGAACCCATATCAAATTGTCCGCCACCAAACATCCCCGCTAGATCTTCCATATTAATGGAAGATCTTGCAGAATCATTAGCCCAGTGAAACCCTCCGCCGCGGGGACCTTGGGAACCACCGCCAAAACCCGCAGTTGGATCAACAAAACCGAACTGATCATATTTAGATCTTTTTTCCTTATCGTGAAGGATTTCAAAAGCATCTTGGACTTCTTTAAACTTTGATTCCGCTTGCTTATCACCTAGATTACGGTCGGGGTGAAAATCTCTAGCAAGTTTCCTGTATGACTTTTTTATTTCGTCATCAGATGCTTTTCTTCCTACACCCAATACTTCATACGGATTGCGTGGCATAATTTTATCGGCCTTTATCCTGACTTAACAAATTAAAACACCATACCTATTCATAAATAATATTTTACAAGATTAAATATTTTTTCATCCTTGTTTTTCCAATCTTTAACGGCTTTTCTTCTTTTCGATTGCTCAAACCAACCAATTAGCTTAAATAATTGTTTAATCTTCAGCTTTCAGTTAAATTGAAAGGATTTCAAGTGCTTAATTTGGTTGGATTAGATATGACTTCTGGCACTTCTTGCTACCAAATCTGTGGTTTCTGCAAATTTTCATCTTTTGCTTCAACTATTCCCAAGCTTAGAAATGATATCAATCCTTTATTACCAAATTCTTTATCGGTTTCCGTTTTAAAAAATCTTGATGAACAAACAGTAATTGCCCTTTATTGCGCCAAAAAAGCAACCTCGGGGATTAAATTATTAAACAAATGGGGTGCAATTGTTGCCCCAAAACACCCCGGAAGAAAAAGAATTAGTCACGCCTTTGAAAAATTCTGGGAGGAAAGCGCTTGGGTTATTTCTCCACATCTAGTACCTTACGATTCTTTACATTCGCCGTCGGGTATCATTAGCATAGCATACCAATTAAAAGAAATAAATCTTGGAGTAGGGGGCCAAGCAACTATGGAAGGGCATTGCTTTCTTTCTGCCTTAACCATTTTAGAAAACAATGATATCGATGGTTTAGTTCTCATTTGGACTGGCTACAAGGAAGAATTTCCACTGGACCATTTGCAATCCGGAGATAAAGAAATTATTGAAGGTTATGCACTAGCTATTACAAAACAAAAAGAAAATTTTTTAGAAGATCCATCCCTTAATATGTTTTGGCATAAAGAAATTAAAAAAGGGACTTTTATTACCCCGGTAAGGCTAGATACATTAATGAAGATACCAGATAACTTTAAAACTGACTTTACTTTTCAAGTTACGGCAAATGTTTTTGCCACTTTTTCTCCTGCAAAAAACAAGGGTCTTTAAAATTGATGCGCGATGAAATCTGGATAACTGGAATAGGTATTGGTTCACCGTTAGGTTTTTCTTTAAAGCAATTCTCGGAACTGTTATTAAAAGGAAAATCTGCGGTCCGTAAAGTTGCATTGTTTGATGTTACTAATCATCCAAGCCAAATAGCGGCTTACATCGACAGTATTCCTGTACCGAAAAAATTTCCTGCTAATGATTTCTTGGCCCGACCCAAGGCAGAGCAACTTTACACTCACTGCCTTAACGATGCTATTAAAGATGCAGGCCTTGAAAACGACTTTGCTATTAAAAATGCTGGTATGATTATTGGAAGCGGGCCAGACTGGCTATTAGGTTGGGAAGAAAATTTTCTTGCGGGCGGAGAAAATTACAAACTACCTGGTCGTGAGTCGGCCCCATATTATCAATATGCCAGGAATCTTTTTGAAATTGAAGGCCCTTTGCTGCAACTTTCCACAGCTTGTGCCAGCGCTAACCACGCCCTCCTAATGGGAGCAAATTGGCTACAAATGGGCCTTGTCGACACTTGTATTGCTGGGTCTTGCTCCATAAATGTAACTCCAATTACTCTTGCATCTTTTGGAAATTTAAGGGCACTCTCTCGGAGAAATAATGCACCACAAGAAGCATCACGGCCTTTTGACAAAGGCCGCGATGGATTTGTCTTGGGAGAAGGCGGGGCACTTTTTATCCTCGAAAAAGCAATCTCTGCTAAAAAAAGACGGGCGCTCTGCCTAGGCAAAATCCTTGGGGGGGCCTTTAATAGTGATGCGTTCCACCCCGTTATTCCCAACCCAGACACTTCTCAAATCGAAATCGCAATCCGAAACGCCCTTGCAAACAGCAACACTAATCTTGATTCAGTTGACTACATAAATGCTCATGGCACAAGCACTCCAATTGGGGACGCGGGAGAAGCAAATGCCATCCGCAAAGTTTTTCCTAAACAGTTCTCTAATATCCCTGTAAGTTCAACAAAAAGTATGACTGGGCACGCTCTTGCTGCTTCCAGTGCAATTGAAGCTGCTGTTTGCCTTATCGCATTACAACAACAAACCATACCTCCCACAATAAACCTCAGTGAAGTTGATCCGTCCTGCAACTTAAATCATGTTGCAAACATAGCTATAAAAAAAAGGTTAGACCGTGTGATTTCAAATTCTTTTGGATTTGGTGGAAGCAATAGCTGCATTGTGTTTGGAAAAGCATAAGGGCCCACCAAATTGGTGAGCCATTTTAGTATTAACTTGACAAAGAAGATTTAAAACAAGAACTGAAGCTCTAAGGTTGGCCCTTGATAAAAAGTAGAACCAATATCGCGAGAACCAGTCGTATTACGAAGATTATAATCATACTGAGAAGAAGCTTCTGCAACACCAAGGGCCCAAAGAATATTGTAACCTGCTCTAAATCTGGCACGCTCGAGCATTAGAATATCTGCATAAAAACCCATTTCAAGAATCGATGCAAAGGTCGCTCCAGATTGGGAACCGCTAAAACCTTGGAGGCCATCTCCACGAACTAGGGAGACCTGTGAATTCCACCAGTTCACACCTGCTGAACCTTTACTCATCATACCTATTCCAAGGTGTTTAAAAACACTTAGATTATATTCACCACCGGCTTGCAAACCCAATATGTGGTTATGTGCCCTAGCGTTATAATTAGCTACTAAAGTGCTACGGGTTCCTGCAGGAATAATCCCCGCTTCTTTACTGGTTGTGTAAACCATATTTTCAAGAATGTCAAAGTATCGTACACCAACCAAGAATTCGACATCTTTGATTGCAGGGCTTGCGTAGCGATAAATTAGTTCTGCATTTCCAATCGCAGAGTTCAAACTTGTTGTTATTGTATTAGCATCTGTCCATAGGCCTGCAAATCCGGGGGGAGCATAAGCAGGAAGTGGGCTTTTCCCAAATGGACTGGAAAGGAACCCGGGCGAGGTATTAGATATTTCTTTTGAATTTTGAGGAAGGTAAAAACCATAAAATTCAAACATCTGGTTGTTTTCAAGGAAGCCTAAAGTTACAGTTGGCCCCCAACCCATCGCAGGAGTCAACTGGTTAAAGTTTTGCACCTCACTAAAAGAGCCAATGTCCGGAACAAGCGACCCACCACTATCCCCTTGATAAGCCGAGCCAAAGCTTCCTGGGTTTTGTCGTTTCAATGCTCGTGCACCAACGCTGCCATACCAAGCAAATTCAATTAATGGAGGTTCTTCCATAAAGGCACTAGGAGATAATGGAGACAAACTTAAATCCAGAGGGGCTTCATCTTGATTACCAAAGGATTGTGAACTAGGCATCGGGCTAGGATTTGGCATAAGACCGGAATTTGTGGCCATTCCTGGACTTCCAATTCCAGATAGGCCTATGGGAATAGGCTCGGCTAATTGGCGGGAAGGTTGGGATGGCGGAAGGTTCTGAGCAACTAAGGAAGACGCCTCAGAGCAAAACAATATGGCAACAAGTAAACCGGTAAGCTTTCTTTTCATAGCAACCATTCTCCCCATACTCTCTGGGCGACCCAAAACAACGGCATCTTTACAATTTAAGTGCAAAATCGCTATTAAGGGAATCGTCCATACAAAGGTAAAGCTTGAAAAAATCCTCAAAGGTTTCCAATTTAGGATAAAAAGAAGCACCTAAAACAACAACGCAGGTTACTTACAACGGCCTTTTGCCTCAAACCTCCAAGTTGCATTCTTTTTATTAAAGCCTAATTGCTAAAAATCGAATAAATCTGACTTGAAACTTTAATCGCTGACTTCTGTTTGGATTGACTTTTAGTTTAAATCCTTGGTATTGAGGATGTTTGAGAGTTTCATCTTAAAATTCTGGGCGTAGGAACCATAACAAAATGGCAAGATTATCTTTATATTTAGCAATTGCTACTTTTATTGCCTTATTTTGTGTGGGTACTATTTTCTTATATTCCTTCATTCGCCACGAACCAAATTTTTATAAGACCGCACTTTTAATTGCTAATGACCCACACAAATCTGAAAAAGCGAAAGAATTTACATCGGACTGCTTTGAATTTATTGGTGCAGTAGGTACAGAAAAAGAATGGTTTGCACAATTTAAAGAAGATCAAATCAATAGTTTCTTTTCGGAAGAATTAGATGAATCGGGCAATAAAAACAAAATTTTACCTGACTATATGCGGTCCCCTAGGGTCAGCCTTGAACCCGATCGTTTACGCTTTGCTTTTCGATTAGGCGAAGGAAGATTAAGTACTATTATCTCCGCAGACCTTCAACTTTGGTTAGCTAAGGACGAACCTAATGTGATTGCAATTCAAATTTGCTCGTTAAAAGCTGGCGCTGTACCAATCACGCTTTTATCTATGTTTGAAAAAATTTCAGATAGCGCTAGGCAAAATGGTATCGAGATTTCTTGGTATCGCCATCAAAGTAAGCCTGTAGCTGTACTTAGGTTTCAAGCAGACCAGCCAAGGCCAACCATGCTTTTACAAGCGTTGGAAATTGAACGGGGATTCCTTACGCTGCGAGGAAAAAACATCGACAGTAATAGGCCCGATGCACCCGCACAGGTAAAACAAGTTTCAATTATAAACTAAACTTTAGAAATTCCCAAATCGACTTTTTGTAGCTTGGGTCAGAGTTTTAATAGAACATTCTTCACCCAATCGACTGGAATTCAAAATTAAATCGTAGCAAAAAGGCTCTTGCATAACGGCATTAAAATGATTGTGCATAAATTCAACACGCCTTTCATCTGAAGCACGAACCTTTTCTTTAGAAACCTCTCTGGTCAGGCGATCATATTGCGAAATATAAGAAGCACGATCTTCAAATGGTGCAACAATTCTAGTATGCAAACGGTTAGTTTCAGGCATCAAAAAACCTGCCCCTGCCCCTATAAAAACGGTATTTCCTAAGCAACATAGCAAAAGAATAACCAGCGAGAGGTCTTCGATTTCTTCGTGCCTTACTATGCTTCTTTCTTCGACAAGTTGTGACCACCGATGTTGGACCCATTCAACAATTTTAGTGCCTGCGAAATCAAAGAGATCTTCTTTTGCTGAGGGGTTGGAAGCCATATATTGAAGGATTTCACGGCCATAGATTTGCCAACCCAATAGTTTTGCAATTTTCTTTGCGATGGTTCCACCGCGAGCCCCATACTGTCTCGAAATACATAGACAATTTCCAGGAAAAGAACTAGGAATATGATCGGGAAACAATTCACCACGATACCCATGTTTAGGAAAATCAAAATTTACATCGGGAATGGATTTATTATCATTTCTTTGCATTGAACACCGGTAAAATTATTATCTCTGGCCCCGTAACTCTATCTTTCCGAAAACGAAAACTCCCGCAAACAAAAAGATACTAGCTATTCCCATCATAAACATTATTGCGGTGCTTTGGGGAAAATCTGCATAACCTCCACCTTGCTCTAAGATAACCCCAACTTCAGCACTTTGCTGAAACATCATACTTCGAGCATAAAAAGCTATGCTTAATTGCTTAAGCGAACCAGGCATACTTCCCAACAATGTTTCTACCACAAATGCATAAGCCAATGCAATAAGGGAGGCACGGGGCAAACAGGCCCCCATAAAAAAGAAAACAGATGCATAGGTAATACTAGCTAGGGCAATAGGCAACCAAAACAATTTAAACGCAAAAATCCCACCCTCACCAGCACAAACTGACAACACGAAGAAACCACCTAGACTCCAACTTAAAACCCAAGGCAGAATGGTTAAAAACCTTCCAAGATAAATACTTGACCGAGGAATAGGCTTTGTAAACAACCAAAATAAAGTTTTACCTTCTCTTTCTGACCCAAGGCCTTCGACTGAAAAAGTTAGGCACCATAAAGGTAATAGAAATCCTAAAAAAACCGAAAATACAACATTTTTTGTAAAAACCTGAAATCCAGACAACTGCAGAAACCCGGAACTTGTCCCCGCCACCGCGGAGGTAATTGCTGAATAACCACTGTTATGACCAATAATAAGACTATTAGCTTCAAGCATTTCAATTGTATTACTAAAGTTCAAACCAACTTGGGCACGGGGTTTCCAAGCTTTATAATTCCATTGATTTTTATAACTTACAGAAAGAACAACAGCAGAAACTATTAAAAGAAAACCAGCAGAAACCCAAAACAAGCCCCGGCCTACACGGGCACGAAAAAGGTAAACAACAAGCATAGCATTTAAGCCACTGGTAAAAGAATTTACAAACCCCAAGAGTACTCCTCTATTATGTAGTTGAAACAACTTACCCTTGAAACAAAGACTCCATAACCTCAGCGGGGGCTTGATCCACTATTTCAAGTCTGCGCAAAATAATATTATGTATAATTGAAATTTGAATCAAATGCGGAAAAACAACACTTGGTTTTCTAGTTTGAATTTTCAAGAGAGACAGTTTTTCCTCGGCGCACTGGATTCCAGAGACATCAGGATGGCTAAATATGGCTTGGGCAATGATTCTAATTTTATCAGCATCTTGGAATTCCATTGCAATTTCAACGGGATTATCAATCAATCTTTCTTTAACCAAATAAATCGGGCCTGCAGAAACGATTCGGCCAGACCTTAGCATTACAACTTGGCTTGTAAGTTTCTCAATCTCATCTAACTCATGACTGGAGACCAAAATTGTTTTCCCTGCGGACTGTAATTCCAACAATAATTGCACTAAATCTCTTCTTCCAACAGGGTCAATGCCACGAAATGGTTCATCAAGAATAAGCAAAGGCGGTTCAAGAAGAAGAGCGTGTGCAATTTTAGCACGCTGCCTCATACCAAGAGAACAACGCTTCAAAAGAGTTGATTGAACAGATGATAAACCAACCAAGGACAAAACTTTGTTTATTATGTTCGGAATTTTTTTTCTTTCAATTCCAGCGATTACTCCTAGTCGATCCAAAAAAACTCTAATACTCCACGAAGGATAAAAATAATCAAGATCGGGACTATACCCAACCATTCTTTTCCCTTCCCAAGTCCATGGGTCAATGCCAAAAATCCGGATAAAACCAGAATCTGGGTAAAGTTGCCCTGCAATCAAATTCATTAAGGTGCTTTTCCCAGATCCATTAGCACCTAGTAAGGCAGTGATCCCAGGCCTAAGTTCTAAACTAATATCATTCAAGCCAAGAAAACTTCCATGCCACTTAGAAACCTTACTACACCATAAAGGCACCACATCGGGTGAAGGTATCGACGATGAGTTCCTAATCATAAGTCAACACCCTTTTTAAAGTATATTTTAAAGGTAAATGCAAAACTTAATGCACAAATTGTAACAAGCGAAAGTGCTGCAAGCCAAGGGTTCAAAGGAATGTCTTGCGAACCTTGAATACCAGAAGGAGAAGCACCCAAGCATTTTTCTCCTAACCTTTCAACGCAGTACCAATAATCAAGTACACGAAAGGCTGGATTTAATTTCAGGCGGTCGATCATAATAACGCAAAGGGAAGGTATAAGAAAAAAAATGCCTGCCCAACACATAATAAGACCAATAGTAGTTCTGAAAATTCCAACAGTTGCAAACAGCAAGGAGACAAGTCCGAAATTGATAACTAATCCATAACCAATGATTCCGAAGAACAGCCTTGGATTTTGAAACAAATAAGACCAAGTATCTATAAAGCAAATTTCAAGGAATAAGAAAAAGGAAGGGATTGTGGTAAAAAGGTGAACTAATAAGGATGCTGCCAAAAACTTGCCCAAAATATAATTCTTCATCCCACCAGATTTTGACTGATAAAAAATCAACGATCCTTGGTTTAAATCTTCACCCAACAAAGAAGCCCCAGCAAGAACCAAAAGAACAATAATGCCTCGAGATTGCAGATTAATAAAATTCCGGAAGGTTTCAGCCGAACCATCCATTTTTAAAACCCCACGAAGAAATTGCATCATATCGTTTTGATTAGCCCTACCAAATCCCCCCACACGAACCATAGCATTAGTTTGTTGGTCTGCAACCCAAAAGAAAAGATACTGCCCAAAAAAGTAAAGCAGAAAGTTCAAAACGCCTAAAGAAAAAACTACCCAAAAGACCTTTCGTACAAAAATTAATTTGATCGACTCTCTTGCAATAGCTAATGAACCAACCCACCGCGGATTTCTGGATCCACGCCAAGGTCTGTATTCTAAAAACGAATTCAAAACGGTTGCTCCCCTAATCGTGAACTTGAACCCTGTTGATCTAATAGCTCAAAAAAAGCATCATCAAGTTTGCTTTCGAGTGGAATCAACTTTTTAATTTGTGCACCCGTAGAAAGAACCTTTTCTGCGATGCTGGTTATGTCGGCATTAGGCCCACATTGTATGCTTAACTTTTTGATTGCTCCTAAATCTTGCACCTGAATGCAAGATTCCCCTAAAATTGCAGTTAGTTTTTCGAGGTCTCCTACAACTTCAAGTAAAAACAAATCTACTTTATTTCCCAAAAGTTTTTCGAGTGAACACGAGGCCAAACATAAACCAAGGTTCAATACCACAACTTGGTCACAAACCGTTTCAACATCGCCTAGTAAATGTGTTGAAAGGATAATTGATTTCCCTTGTTGTCGTGAAAAGTAATTCAAGTAGTCAAGCATTTGAGTCCTAGCAGGCGGGTCAAGGCCTGCAGTAGGTTCGTCAAGAACTAGCAATTCAGGATCATGAACCAAAGCTTGAGCAAGTTTTACTTTTTGAATCATACCGGTTGAATATTCACCAAGTTTTCGAAATCTGGATTCTCCCATACCAAGGCAGTCCAATATTTCGTGGGATCGCCTTAATGCATCATTTCTTTTTAGACCTTCAAGTTCACCTGCAAAAGCAACGAATTCAAACCCTTTCATTGAAGGTATGATAGCTTTAGCTTCTGGCATAAAACCGATTTTTCGAAGATCGACTTGGTCACATCCAAACACTCGGATCGTACCAAAAGTAGGCAAATCAAGATTAAGGATCAACTTTATTAATGTTGATTTACCAGCTCCATTAGGGCCAAGTAAGCCAATAATGCCGGGGAAAACTTCAAAAGAAACATTATCCAAAACAGTCTTTGACCCGAACTTTCTGGTCAAATTCTTGCATTGAATAACAGGGTTTACACCCACAATAATATTCTCGTTAAAAGTAATTAAAACTAAAATTAATCGCTATTAAGGGCCTGAATCGCTTCCTTGCGGTCATTATAAATAGGCCACAAAGTATCTAAACCGGTGATATGTAAAAGTTCTCTGGCATTTTGAGATGCTCCAGCAATTACTACTTCACACCCATGCTTTTTGACCCTTTTATGACACCTAAGCAAAAATCCAAGGAACAGTGAACCAACATAATCAACCTCAGATAAATCAAAAATAAGACCATTTGGCTTCATCTGGTCCAGTGGATCAAGAATCAAATCAGTAGCTTTGAGCATCAGTTCTTCCGCCATCTTCTCTGCTGTCGGAGAAGGGGTAACGATTGCAATATCACCAACTTTTTCAATGCTAAACGATGGATTTGCCATTTAGACCTCACAACCCCTTCTATCAAAATTCATTTATTACAAGCCGACCTTAAGATAAGTGAATATTCTATCATTAAGCGTAATTAGATTAAACACAAGTAATAAAAAGGAAATTAACTCCTTGGACACCATAAACCCAATACTTCCAGTAATCAAACTTAAAATTGTTCGAAACTCTAACCATCCTTGGATTTTTCAGAAAATGATTGAAAAACCAGATCAAAAAATCCCAAATGGTTGCATTGTAGATATTGAAGACCGCACGGGCGCTTGGGTTGGCCGAGGGATTTTTAATGGACACTCCCGAATTTCACTTCGTGTCCTCACTGATAATCAAACCGAACCCATAGATCAAGGTTTTTTTGAAAAGAAAATTGGACTCGCTGTTAGGCTTCGTAAGGAAACACTAAAATTAGAAGATTCTACCAACGCCTATCGCCTAATTCATAGCGAAGGTGATGGACTAAGTGGTTTGATTGTTGACAAGTTTGGTAAAACCATCGTGATCGAATATTTCTCTTCGGGGATGTACCGGCTTAAAGAATTTATTCAATCAACCCTACTTAAATATTATCCTGAACACCAATTTACATGGTTTGCAGAAAGTCATGTTCAAAAACAAGAATCCTTTGTTTGCAAAGAACCGACCTCAAGCGTAAGTCCAGAAGTCATTACGGAAAACGGCTTGCAGTTTAAAGTCACTCCTGGGACAGGGCATAAGACCGGATTTTTTGCAGACCAACGCGACAACAGATTGGCCTTAAGTCAATTTTGTGAGGGTAAAAAAATTCTAGACTTATGCTGTAATTCCGGGGGCTTTTCAGTATATGCTAAAGCTTTGGGTAAAGCAGAAGATGTTATTGCCATCGACCTAGATGAAGAGGTCCTTGGTTTGGCGAAACACAATGCCAGCCTTAATAAAGCCCGCATCAAATGCATACAATCTGATATTTTTCCTTGGCTTCGTGATGCCATAACCAATGGCGATAAATTTGATGTTGTCATTCTTGATCCTTCAAAGCTTACTCGCGACCGAGAGGAAATCGAAAAAGCTCTACGCAAATATACCGATATGAACAGGCTTGCAATGCAAGTAATCAGCGACGGCGGCATATTACTAACCTGCTCTTGCACTGGGTTAGTTTCTGAATTTGATTTTTTTGAATCGGTACGAAAAGCTGCTTGGCAAGCCGGAAAAACTGCACAAATCATTAAAATAACAGGCGCTGGCCCTGACCATCCTTTTATGGCACACGCTGGCGAAGGGCGCTATCTCAAGGCAATCTTCGCTAGAATTCATCAGGGCACTTCCTAATCAACTCGTATTTTAATGTGGAATAATTCTTAAATACTTTACAAAAAAGCGCCTTTGTTTTTAACAAAGGCGCTTTTTTTAATTCTAATAAACCTTATAGCAATTCCGTTACCGGTTCACGGTCGTCCAGAATATACATAGGCCTTCCAAATCCATCTGGGAAAGTCCTTGAGGGATCAATACCCATTGCAGTATAAATCGTACTAAGCAATTGAGGTACTTTATACTTGCGATCAATAGGATATTCACCGCGTGCATTAGTAGCACCAATAGCTTGCCCCATTTTCAAACCACCCCCAGCAATAAGCGCACTCATTGCAGGAGACCAATGATCACGACCACCGCCATCTTGCATATTAATTTTTGGCGTTCTGCCGAATTCGCCCCAAACCACGGTAACAACATCATCGCTCATCCCTCGATCGTGAAGATCTTGAATTAAGCTGGAAATACCACGATCCAACATGGGCAATTGATTTTTTAGGGTTTTAAAGTTTCCAGAATGAGTATCCCAACCACCGTAGGAAAGAGTTACACACCCAACCCCAGACTCGATGAGTCGGCGTGCAGTAAGAAATTGCTCAACACCCTTGTACCGGTCTCGAACCCTAGGTTCTTCGCGAGAAAGGTCAAGAGCCTTACGAACAGTGCCAGATGCAACCATATCAAAAGCACGCGTTGTAAATGAATCCATCCCTTTCATTGTGCCAGAAGCATCAATCTCACGACGGACATTATCAAAATTCTTTAGCAAGGACTTACGGTCGTCATAACGATCATTTTCAACCCCGCCGGGCAAACGTAGGTTTTGAAACCCTGGCCCGTCTGGCGTAAAGGGACGATTTGCAATCCCAAGATAACCGGGTTCAGTGCCACGAGACATCCCCCTAAGGCTTACAAATGGCGGTATGTCTGATTGACCAGCCTGAAGTTTAGAAATAACAGAGCCAAAGGAAGGATGGTGAGCAATACGGTTTGCATTTTCGCTGTAGCCACTCATAACCAAGGAATCGGAGTGCTCATCAACGGAAACAAGACTTCTTACAACCGCAAGCTTATCAAACATTTTAGCTTGATTAGGAAAATGTTCAGAAATTTGAATCCCGGGAACGTTTGTAGCAATGGGTTTAAATTCGCCGCGAAATTCAACTGGGGCCTGCGGTTTTAGGTCATACATATCCATATGAGAGGGACCACCAGGCAAATAAACCATAATTGCCGCTTTAGCGCTGCCCGTTTTTCCTGATTCCTTTGCCCTTAACATATCAGCAAGTGATAAAGATGCACCAAAAGCACCAATTTTAATAAAATTTCGGCGATTGATTCCATCACAAAATTTGTTGGATCCACCAAGAACTGTAAACATAAATGTGACTCCGTTTAGGTTAGAAAAATCCAAACACTAGGCAGGTATTTGAAAATTACCCTAATAAATCAAATTGGTCAACTGATTTATTGATAAAAATAAAATAAGTGACAAAAAAGATTTGTTCCTTCGTTGCATTTACACTTTTATTTCTCATTTTATGTCTTTTTCTTGATTTTCTCTGAAAATCTCTCCGTTCAACGGTACATTTTATCAACTTCAATTATTCTTTACCTTGGAATGATCTTTTATGATTGCAGGCATCGATATTGGTGGAGCTAACATTAAATTTTGTACCAGCGATGGTTCATGTACAAATACCATTTTTCCACTTTGGAAAAACAAAGATGCATTAACCCTTATGCTTCATCAAATAATTTTATCCAAGAAAATTGAAACCTTGGCGGTAACCATCACCGGCGAACTTTGTGATTGTTTTGAAAACAAACGAGAAGGAGTTCTTTTTCTATTAAATTCATTGCCAAGAAATTCTTTTAAAACCTTTGTTTGGACTATTCGTGAAAAGTTCATTCCCCTTCATATTGCCTTAGAATCGCCTTTAGAATGTGCAGCATCAAATTGGTTGGCGCTTGCAACCTTTATTGCTAAACTTTACCCTAAACACTTTGGAATTTCTCTGGATATTGGATCTACCACCACAGATGTCACTTGGATCGAGAACGGGGTTCTAAAACCGACCGGGATTACCGACCCCGAAAGATTACAATCAAAGGGATTGATTTACACCGGAATGAAAAGAACCCCTCTTGGCACATTTTTAGGAAGTAACTATGCACAGGAGTATTTTGCAACCATCGCAGATGCCCACCTTTTAGTTGATAACCTACAAGAAGATGAAATGGATTTTGATACAGCTGATTGCAGATCGTTCACTAAATTAAATGCCATTAGGCGAATTGCAAAAATGCACTGTGCCGATCCAGACGAAGTTTCAAACTCAAAAATCATGAAAACGGTGCGCTTGGCCCTTCAAAATCAAGCCAAATGGATCAATTCTGCAATTAAAATTAAGGTTCAAAAGGTAGAACCCAACTGGGTTTACATTTCAGGTTCTGGAGAAGCCCTAGCAAAAAAAATTGTTGATTCCTATCCTTGGAAATATAAACCTGACATTTTCTCTTTCAGCGATTCCTTTGGCTCTGAAAACTCTAGCGCAGCCTGTGCTTTCAGTCTTTTGCAATTGATAGGTAAATAAATTGAAATCCAATGTTTTTAAAGTAGGAGGCAGCCTCCTTGATCTACCCGACCTTGGAGAAAGACTCCATTTCTTGTTAAAGCTTTTTGATTCCGACTGCAACTTAATTGTAGCGGGGGGGGGTAGATATGTTCGTGAGTTAGAATCTAAAAAAGACACGCTTTCTTGTACACAAATGCATTGGGACTCTATAAAAATTATGACTGATAACACCCTTAGCCTGAAAACATTTTTTAAGGGCTCCACAATTGCCGATTCCGTATTAGTTAAGAAACAAGGCGTGTTCTTTCTTGACACTGTAAAATTCTGCCAAAACGATTTTAATCTTATCGGCGGACCTTTCCTACCCGAAAGAAATGATGTGAGATCTGATAGTATTGCACTAAGGGTTGCGCTGCGCTTTCAATTCGCCCGATTATTCTTATTGAAGTCTTGCGACCGCCCAAATTCAAATAATTGGGAAAAATTAAGTAGTCTGAATTATGTTGACCCTTATTTTTACAAATTAATTACAACCACTCCAAATAAACTTGATATTCAATGCATTAATTTAAGAAACCTCAACAGAATTCAACCTTTTCAAACCATTGACTAAATTCAAAGTTTGTTCAAAATCGATAGCTTGATTGCGGGTTCGATTTTTGCATATCGCACCACGAAATCCAAACCAAGCAGGATTAACCCCTTCACTTATCAAAAATTTTACTTTGCTTAAGTCCAAAGAACCCGCCAGTGAATAATTACACTTTTGTGATTTACATTCCGATTGAAACTCCAGCATTTCTGCGATTGAAAACCAGTCCAAAAGTGAACTCCCATCTTTACCCCAAGTATCGATCATAACATTTGTAAATCTCAAGTAATTGAGCACCTTCAAAGCTTTAAGCGGAGCCATTGTATTAGCACGATGAAAATCAGCGTATAAAACTGGTACGATCAAACCTTTGAACTCGAGAAATTCAAAAAGTTCTTTAAGTTCACTTATTTTTTGAACTAAAGAATCTGTATCTAAAAACTGTGAAAGACCAAATTTATAAAAAAACATCTCGCGTGGAAGCATTGGAATAAAATCAATTCCCACATTACATAACTCGCCACAAGCCATACTTAAACTTAAATTTTCAGGCAAAGTAGTTTTTATCTGCTGAATTAGGATAGGGTCAACCATCCCCATTGCACCTTGAGATGGTTCTTTTAAGTCAATGAGGTCGACACCGGCTTGGAAAGCGATTTTAGCTTCATCAACATTTCGAACACTAACCAAAACCCTCATAAAGTTATACCTTTTCTAAAAATACTAATTTCACTTTATCTTACAAATTTAATCAAGTTTTACTTCTGAGTTTATTCTTTTCTTTTTAATGAAAAAAACTGTTATTATTGTTAAAAGGTGTCTCCTAGGATTGTTCTGCAATAAACTGCCAAAAAAGGTATAATGATCAAGATATATCCAAAATATGAGCCGATTCCTGGGTACTGTGTTATTGAAAAAATAGGTGTTGGTGGATTCGGTGAAGTATGGAAATGTAGTGCTCCGGGTGGTCTGCTCAAAGCGATTAAATTTGTTTCTGGAAAACTTGGTGAAAAAAACGACCCACGAGCAGATCAAGAATGGCGTTCCATTGACCGGATCAAATTTATTAGGCACCCATTTATTCTAACAATGGAACGGATAGATCTAATCGAGAACTGTTTAGTTATTGTAATGGAACTGGCAGATAAAAACTTGTGGGCTAGGTATCTGGAATGCAAACAAAGTCCCCTCAAAGTAATTCCAGTTGCAGAATGCCTTAACTACCTATCAGAAGCAGCCGAGGCCTTGGATTTAATTAATTCTCACTACCAATTACAACATTTGGATATTAAGCCACAAAATCTTTTCTTAGTGCATAATCATTTAAAAATTGGTGACTTCGGTCTTGTTCACGACCTTACTATTTCCGACCAAGAATTTAAAGGTGGTATAACACCTATTTATTCTGCACCCGAACTTATTGAAGGATGGCCTAGTAAATTCAGTGACCAATACAGCCTTGCGATTGTCTACCAAGAAATGACTTCTGGTAAAAGACCGTTTGAAGCTGATAATTTAAGAACTCTTATTAAACTCCACTTGTATGAAAAACCAGACTTATCCTCATTACCTGAAAATGAAAAACAAATTATTGCCAAAGCTCTTTCAAAAAAACCAGAAGACCGATTTAACACTTGTAGCGATTTAATTAACGCCCTGAAAAATGTGAACTTTAAGGAAGCTGGAAATTTAACTCCTAATAAAATCATCCTTTCAGAATCTATCATCATTTCTTCATCAGAAAAATCTCTACTTCAAAGTGAGGATGAACTTTCGCAAACCCAGTCATTCAAAAAGACGGGAGGCAGGACAGATGAAAACCCTCAAAAAAAGGAACTAAGTAAAAGTCCAAAGCTAAATCGATTTAATCAGAACAATGAAAAACGATCTGGCTCGCTTATAATTGGTCTAGGAAAAACTGGAATTGGATCTGTTGCATTTTTCAAAACCCTGACCGACAACCATCCTGATTACCTTAAACTTAAAATCCCCTTTGAAGTCGTTGGGATAGGTGCGGATCACCTAGGCCCTCTAATTGATCAAAATGATACTGATTTTAAATTACCTCAAGAAAAGACAATAGTTTGTAGACTCAATCGCCCCAACTATTATCTTGGGGACAAAGAAAAAGCTGCTCAACTTGAAAAATGGCTCCCTTTAAGCAAACTTTATCAAATCCCCAAAAGCCTTACTACCGAAGGGAACAGAGTTTTTGGGAAGCTAGCGATGATTGATTCTCAAGAAAATATTGAATTAAAATTAAAACTTGCATTGAATAAAATAAACTTAGCAGCATTTTCAGATACATTGCCCGGGATAATCCAACCTCAAATTTTTCTGGTCGGGCATTCTTCTGGTGGAATGTTTGGATCCTTGATCGATATTTGCAATTCTATAGCTAAATCTTGTGCTGAACTCGGATTACATAAACCAGAAATCAGCTTATTGCTAATCGTTCCAACCTCTGAAAACCTTTCAAAATTAGCTGCAAATAATACATCGGCAACTTTGGTAGATATTCAAAACCAAAATAATTTAGATTTATTTACAAAAACTTTATTACTTGGAACCGAAGGAAATCCAAAAATTGGATATGCAAAAACTATGCAAGATGCAGGATTAATAATATATACAAACCTGCAACAAATTTACTCCCAAGGTAACCAGATAAATCAACAGTATAAAAGTATGAATATTCAACCTAGTCAGATTTTTAAAACTGTTGGGGTTTCTAGGCATTCCCTGATTACTGATTTATATTTACAAGAATCAATAAACCAAGTTAGCCTACAAGTTATCGATTCTTGGATTCAACCAAAGCCAATTTTAACATATGAAATTAACTCATGGCTTGATCAAAAACTGGCAAAGAATCAAATCAACTTTGAGGATCTTGCATTTATCCTTAGTCAAGAGTTGGAAGCTACATTAGGCCAATCAATTGAATCTTTTATACTTAAAGAAATACTTGAGCCACTTTTTTTACTCGAATCTTCGAACAATCCTAAAGACAAATTTCCTGACATTTTATCTAAAACTTCTCTTGATATTTTAACGCGCTCAGAAGAATATTTTGGATGCCAATGGATCTCGGGAGAAAAGTTTCCTGATAAAGGATCGTTCTGGAAAGTGATGTCAAATAAAACCAAATCAATTTCTGAAAAATTTGGCACTCTTATCGACTCCTGGGTTGTTTTTTGGATCGAGAAACCTGGTTATCGTTTTGGTGCTTCTGCTATTCTTCTTCGATGCATTAAAGAAAAACTCGATCAATTCAAGTTGCAACTTCAGGCTAAACTTGAAAAATGCCTTTCAAGCCTTAATGTTGACTTAATTCGACTTAATAATTCACTTCAACAAATTGCAGATATTAAAAGCAATTTTTTTCAACCTTTTCAGAAAATTATTGAATTATTTAAAACTATTTTTAGAAGTCAGGTTGAAATTCATCAATATGACTGCATCCTTATTTTTCTGCAAACAGTCAATTTACAATTAAATGAACACTCTAAAGAACTTGAAACTTGCGTTAGCAAATTATCTATCATTTCAGAACGAATTACCTCCAACGATTCCGAACAAATCAAACCTCCGATTAGGAATGAGAAAATTATTAAAAGTGATGATTTAGTTTGTATCGACAACTTAATTCAAGAAACTATCGTACGCAATTTTCAAGCTTTCACTCAAATCTTTATTGGCAGTGACAACTTGCTTTTTGAATTAGAAAAAACCATTCAAACTTGTACTTTGCACCATTTTAAATCCTTAAGTAAATTTGATCCGATTCAAACATTAATAAAATCCCAAGATTCTTCCACAAAAATTAATTTTATTAAAACTCATATAGCATTAGCACAACACAGCAATTTGCTGCACACCAGTCTTATGCCATGTGATTCTTTTTTTTCTTTCCCCCAAAACCTGCTAGGTGAATGGAATGATTTAAAAATCGATCTCGAGAATTCAAATGGGGTTTTTCTTTCACCGGGAAATGAAGCTTTTATCGCCTGTGTTTGTGAAGAAAACATCGAAAACTTACAAGCAGTTAATGCACTCAACCACTTTTTTAATAAAAACAATGATCCATCAGTTAATACTAATTCTGGTACATAACTTTTCCCTTAGGTAACTTTTATGACTTATAACGAATACCGTATTAAACAAGATTCTTTTTATGGCCCACTTGATCTCCTTTTGCACCTTGTAAAACGAGAAGAAATCGACATCCTTGATATTTCAATCGTTAAAATTGCTGACCAATTTAGAGATTTCATTGAGGTCATTCATTTCCTTGATCTCTCCTTAGCTGGAGAGTTCTTGGTAATGGCAACCAAACTAATGGAAATTAAAAGTCACCTTTTATTACCTAGGCAGGCTGTAAACTTAAATAAAGAAGGTGATCCAAGAAGTGAAATCGTCAGACAATTGGTAGAGTACAAGAAATTTAAGGATGCGGTAGAGATTTTAGAAGAACAGGCAGAAGCAGCGGGGCAGAAAATTCCCCGCCTTGTTTCGGATCAATTTTCTGATTCAAAAACCAACGCTACTAAGACAATCCAAGAAGTAGAACTATGGGATTTGGTCAGCGCTTTTGGCAGATTGATGAAAGAAACACTTGCAACCCAACCTCAAGATATAGTTGTTGACCAAACCCCAATGGAATTTTATTTAGAAGAGATATCTGACAAATTATTGGCTGCAAAGTCATTACCTTTCCGTGAATTATTTAGTCCACCATTTCACAAAATGCGGCTCATCGGTTTATTTCTTGCTTTACTGGAACTTATAAAAAAGCAATCAATTTTCGCAGAACAAGATGAAACTTTTGGCGATATTAAACTTATATGGAGCCAAAAGGTTATCGTTTTTTAAAGCGTTTTTTCTTAATTTGTGGTGCCGCTACCTTTTCACCCTTCATCTCTGCTATGCGATCTCTTAACTGTGCAGCTTTTTCAAATTCAAGATCTTGCTGCCTTAAGCATTTGAGCTTGTAACTCCACTATTATTTCCTGGGTATTAGAATCTTCTTCTTTTTCAATTCCAACAATTTTATTTGAAAAATCCATCGCTTTGATTTCTTCTTCAATCAGACTTACTATTGAACTTTTTACGGATTGAGGTGTTATGCCATTTTCTAAATTGTAAGCGGTTTGCAAATCTCTTCTACGCTTTGTTTCATCCATTGCACGATGCATCGAATCCGTTATTCTGTCTGCGTACAAAATAACTTCAGCATTTACATTCCTTGCAGCACGCCCGATGGTTTGTATTAATGAAGTTGCACTGCGAAGAAAACCTTCCTTATCGGCATCAAGAATTGCAACTAAAGAAACTTCTGGCAAATCAAGACCTTCCCTCAGAAGATTTATACCTATAAGCACATCAAAAGCCCCTTCTCTTAATTCCCTTAGAACCTGAATGCGCTCGATGGCATCAAGTTCTGAATGAAGCCATTTACACCGTACGCCATTTTCTTGAAAAAAGCGGGTTAAATCTTCTGCCATTCGTTTTGTAAGAGTTGTTACCAGAACTCTTTCTTTGCGTTCAATTCGAATTTTAATTTCTTTTGCAAGGTCTGCAATTTGTCCTTTTGCGGGTTTCACATGCAAGACTGGATCCACCAGACCAGTTGGACGAATCACTTGTTCAACGACTTCCCCTTTGCATCGATTAAGTTCATATTCTGAGGGAGTCGCTGACATAAACAAAACTTTTGAAGCTTTCATCTCCCATTCTTCAAAACGAAAAGGCCTGTTATCAAGTGCACTAGGAAGCCTAAACCCATGATCAACTAAAGTGGTTTTCCGACTAAAATCGCCAGCAGACATACCTTTAATCTGAGGTATAGTCACATGAGATTCATCGACCACAACTAGAAAGTCATCGGGAAAAAAGTCCATAAGGGTGTAGGGGGGTTCACCAGGATTTCTGCCACTAAACCAGCGGGCATAATTTTCCACCCCTGGGCAATGACCCGTCTCCATAAGCATTTCAATATCAAATCTAGTTCTTGCTGCTAAACGCTGTGCTTCAAGCAACTTCCCTTCTTTTTTAAAAACCTCAAGTCTTTCATCAAGTTCTTTTTTTATTCCTTCAATTGCAGCTTTCATTCGATTTTCTGGGGTGACAAAATGCTTAGCAGGGTAGACAAACAACTCATCACTGGTTTGTATTACTTCACCAGTAAGAGGATTGGTAACACTTAGGTTTTCAATTTCATCACCAAAAAGTTCAACCCTAATGGATATTTCCTCTGAAGCAGGCCAGATTTCAATAACATCTCCACGAACTCTAAAAGTTCCACGTGTAAAAGCAATGTCATTTCGATGGTATTGAATATCGATAAGTTTAAGTAAAAGCTCTTCTCTACGAATTAACTCCCCACGTTTAAGAGCAATAACCATCCGTTTGTAATCACTTGGAGACCCAAGCCCATAAATACAAGAAACGCTTGCAACGATGATAACATCAGACCTGCTTACTAAAGCACTAGTTGCTGCCAGGCGAAGCCTATCAATTTTCTCATTAATCTGGGCATCTTTTTCGATGTAGATATCGCGTTGTGGGATATAAGCTTCAGGCTGGTAATAATCATAATAACTTACAAAATAGTTAACAGCATTTTCGGGGAAGAAAGTTTTAAATTCCTGATACAACTGGGCGGCCAGAGTTTTATTATGGGCCAACACTAGAGTAGGCTTATTTAAGTGTGCAATAATATGACTAGCTGTGAAAGTTTTACCTGTACCAGTTGCCCCAAGCAAAACCTGAGCAGTCTTACCTTCCTTGAAGCCTCTCAATAAAGCATCAATTGCCCGAGGTTGGTCTCCAGCGGGCTGATAATTACTTAAAATTTTAAAAGGAAGATGCATATGCAAATAGCTTTCAGGTTAAAAAAAAAACACCTGTACTAATGCATTATTGACTGAATAACGGAAATTTCAAGAAAGGTATAATTTTAGCGCTAGTTTTTTTTCCAATACCAGAAACTTTCTGAAGGTCATTTTCGTTGCGAAAAGGCATTTCTTTGCGTTTTTCGACGATTCGTTTTGCAATTACATCACCAATTCCAGGAAGTTTTTTTAATTCTTCAAACGAAGCGAGGTTAGGGTCAAGTTTTTCTTGATCGCTTTTAAATTTATTGATTAATTCGGGTTTACTAATAATTTTCGATATGGGAATTAAATTTTTTGGTGCAACAAATAGGGACTCGGATACAAATAAAAAAGGGCGAATTTTCTCAGCAGTTTTTTGACCTATACCTTTTATTTTTTCAATCTCCTCAACATTTTTAAATCTTCCCACGGAATTCCGATAACTTACAATCTCACCTGCAATTGATTTCCCTATTCCTGGAACTTGAGAAAACTCGCCTACCCCTGCATCATTAAGATCAAGTTTAAGAATATCGTTATAAGAGTTACTTGAAACATGCGAAGTTAAATCAATTTTAAAAGAAGATAAATCATCAACACAAGTAAACAAACAAAGAATCAAAAGAAATAAAAACAAGAAAGCTTGAACAGGAAAACAAAAAGAAGAAAATCCTTGTTTTAAGGATTTTACAACCAGAGCATCGGGAATTAATTGAATAGCCTTCATCGAATCACTCAGAAATCGTTAAATAAGTTTCGTAATCTCCATTATAGCATACCTGCAAAGTCGATTGTAAAACAAAGAATTCCTACAAAAAAATCTGTCTATAAGATCAAAAGGAGGATAGAGCCAGTTCAGCTTCAATAATCTAGGAATAAGTCCCAAAAATTGGCTTCCTTGCCAACTCATATTCGGACAAATTTTCTTTAATTGCATTAAGGCAAGCAAGTTTAAGGGGTCTTCGTCTTGGGTATGTTTGTGATTTTGTTTTGCAGACGCCAAATTTCGAATCCAACGACTTAACGGGGAGAGCGCTATAGGTTCGCAAAAAATAGCTTTTCCTCCGGGCATAAGGATACGCAATATTTCCTTGGCAGCAAAATTCAAATCTAAGTGATGCAAAATAGCATTTCCCCAAATCAAATCAAAAGAATCATTTTTAAAGGGAAGCATTTCCGCACAAGCTGCCAAGAGATTGAGGTTTACACCATTGGAAATTGCTCTGTTTTCTGCTTCTTGCAAATAACCTTGAGAAACATCAATTGCGACAACGGTTGCCCCAGATCGGGCGAACAAAACCGCTGCCATACCGTGACCACAACCCAGATCAAGTATTTTTTTACCGCGAAGACTTCCCAACTTCAAAATCGCAGGCCTTACCCAAGGTTCGTGGTCTAAGTACTGTTCATTAGTAAAAAGAAAATTTGTTGAGGCAGAAAAAGTATGAACTCGATTTGCAGCTTGTCCATCGTGAAATAATTTTTCACGATTAATTCTATCAAAATCAGAAAAATATTGATCGCCAGGTTTGGATTTCATTTAAAAATCCGATGAAACTTAGAAAGTTTAACTTAAAAACATTTCTAACTAAATATGGCCTAGCACTAAACTGCAATTATGTCCACCAAAGCCAAAACTATTGGAAATCGCATAGCGAACTTTTACATTTCTTGCGAAGTTGGGAACATAATCAAGGTCACAATTTGGATCTGGAGTTTGCAAATTAATGGTTGGATGCACTACGCCGTACTTGATCGAAAGAGCGCAGGCAATAAGTTCTATACCACCACTTGCACCCAAGGTATGGCCGATCATACTCTTGGTGCTATTAACCACAAATTTCTTGGCATGGTCTTTAAATACCATTTTAAGCGCTTTGGTTTCAGCTTCATCCCCCAAAGGGGTACTGGTACCATGCGCATTGACATAATCGATTTGATCTGGGTTTAGTTTTGCATCACGAACAGCAAGTTCAATAGCTTTTGCAGCTCCTACTGCTTCGGGGTTTGGAGCAGTGATATGGTAAGCATCTGCGGTACTGCCACAACCAAGCAATTCTGCATAAATATTTGCGCCCCGCTTCCGTGCGTGTTCGTATTCTTCAAGAACAACAATGCCAGACCCTTCACTTAAAACGAACCCGTCACGATCTTTATCGAAAGGCCTACTAGCAGTTGTGGGGTCGCTATTTCTGTGGGAAACAGCTTTTGCCGCAATAAAACCGCCAAGCCCCATAGGTGCAATTGCAGCTTCAGACCCACCTGCCACCATAACATCGGCATAGCCATACTGAATGGTACGCAAAGCATCCCCAAGAGCATGAGCAGCAGACGCACAAGCCGTGGAGACAACAGTATTAGGCCCCATTAAGTTAAAATGAATGGAAACATTCCCAGCAGCAGAATTAGCAATCATTTTAGGAATGACAAAAGGGCTGATACGATCAGGACCTTTTGTCATATACCGAACATGCTGTTCTTCAAATTCGTTAAGGCCGCCGATGCCACTACCAATAATTACTCCGTAGCGAAAAGGATCACCAATTGAGAAATCAATGTTGGAATCTTTTACAGCTGAAATAGCAGCAACAAGGGCAAACTGGGAAAATCTGTCTAGTCGTTTTGCGGTTTTACCATCAAGGTAATCTTCAGGATTAAAGTTTTTAACCTCCCCTGCAAAATGAACTTTGAAGGCGGAAGTATCAAACTGTTCTATTAGGCTGACACCGCTGCGTCCTGCACAAAGGAAATCCCAAAAAGTTGAGATTTCCTTACTTAATGAATTGACAGTACCAAGCCCGGTAATGACAACTCGCCGGGTCATTTTTTGGCTTGCTCCTTTTCGATGTATTCAATTGCTTCGCCCACGGTACGAATTTTGGCGGCTTGCTCATCAGGAATTTGAATTTCAAATTCTTCTTCGAGTTCCATTACCAATTCGACCACATCAAGTGAATCTGCACCTACATCTTCTTGAAAAGAAGTGGTTCGAGAAACCTGACTTCGATCAACAGCCAAGGATTCACAAACGATGTCGATAACTCTTTCTTCGACAGAAGCCACGGCACTATACCTCCAAAAACCTCAGGGCATAAAGCCCATAAAAATTAACTAAACAACAAGATAAAAACTAAGTAACACAACTGACAGGCCCGAGCAAGCCATCTTATCCATCCTATTTATCATTCCTGCAAAATCAGTCCATATTAATTTGGAGATTATGCCAGAATATTAGTAATCTCGATTTTTCTATTGATCCTTTTAGCAAGGCCAGCAAGAACCCGCCCTGGTCCTACTTCGTAAAGCTTTTCTACACCAGAATCCAGTATTTTTCTCATAGAATCTTCCCAAAGAACTGGGTGAACAACCTGAAGCGCCAATTTATTTCTAATACTCGCTGAATCAGAATGCTCTAAAGCATCTACATTTGCAAGAACATTAATTTTTGTAGCATTTATATTAGTATTAGCAAGAATTTTAACCAAACGACTTACTGCGGGTTCCATAATAGGGGTATGAAAAGCCCCAGCGACACTAAGTCTTATCGTCTTAATGCCTTTGTTTAAGGCGATTTTTTCAAGGAAATCACAAGCAGTTGCATCACCCGAAACCACAATATTTCCTGGGCAAAGAAAATTAGCGATTTGAATTAACCCAATAGTTCCAGCTTCTAAGCATAATTGTAAAACTTGATTTTTTTCAGCTCCAATAACACTTATCATTCCGCTAGCGGTCTTCTCAGATGCCGCCTGCATAGCCTTACCACGCTCTTTTACCAACTTGATACCATCTTCGAAGTTTATAGAACCAGCAAAGGTCAAAGCGGTGTATTCGCCCAGGCTAAGGCCTGCAGAAACCTTGCAACTTTCTGCAGCAGAGGGATTTTCAAAATTTAAAAAATCAAGACAGGCTAAACTAGCAACATAAATTGCAGGTTGACTAACCTCGGTAGAATTCAACTTTTCTAAGGGTCCATTTTTACAAATATCAAGTAAGTTGTAGCCAAGAACCTCAGACGCTTGCTGAAACCGAAGTAAAGCTGGGCTAAATTTATCACATAAGGATGATGCCATTCCTAGATATTGAGCCCCTTGGCCGGGAAATAAAAATGCTACGGATCCCATCCGATCAGACTCCTTCTACTCAGTATTGGATCAATTCCTGATCAGAATCTAGCTAACCCCAACAGAGGGGGTCATTTCAAGCTCGCTAACAATTAGGTCGTTAAGTTTAAGCCTCGCATATTTCGCAGCCAATACTAAAGCATTTTTTATGGCAAGGTCTTTGGAACTACCGTGGCAAATAATGCATACTCCATCGATTCCTAATAGAGGTGCTCCACCGAATTCGCTATAATCATATTGGGTTGCTAAATTTTTAAAAGCTTTCTTTGCTAGGTCTTTCTCATCTTTTAGCACCGACATAATTTCTTGATAGGTAACTTCCATTAAATACTGATAAAGTCCCTCACAAACCTTAAGCACAACATTTCCTACAAAACCATCGCAAACCACAACATCGGCTACGCCTTGATGAATATCCCGGCCTTCAATATTACCTATAAAGCTAGATTGCAAGGGGCTAGAGTTAAAAAGAGTAAGTGTTTCTTTAGCTAAGCTATTACCTTTTGCTTCTTCGGAACCAACATTCATTAAACCAACCTTGGGATGCTCTCGACCGAGAATTCTACGCGCAAAAATGCTACCCATAACTCCATACTGATAAAGATGTTCCGCTTTGGGTTGGGTATTAGCACCAACATCAATAACAACGCAAAGGCCTTTTTTTGTTGGCATAACCGCGGCAATTCCAGGACGTCTGACATTTTTCAAAAAGCGCCTTGTGAACATACCGCCTGCAACCATAGCACCGGTGTTTCCAGCACTAACGATACCATCAACTTCATTTTGGCCCAGAAGTTGCCAACAGCGCGAAATGGAATTATCGGGCTTTTTTCTCAAACCATCGACCGGGGATTCTTCCATTCCAATGCTTTGAGAGCAATGAAAAACCCTAAGACGCCCCAAATCATACTTTCCCTCAAGTAAGGGGTCAATTTGTGCTTTATCCCCCACCAATACTACAGAAAGTTCTGGGTCAGTTTGAATAGCCTGAAGGGCGCCAGCAATGATCGGACCAGGTGCATAATCGCCACCCATTGCATCTAAAGCAATGCGCATGGTTGTTACTCCTGTTCGACCTTAACTATTTCTCGGCCTTGGTAAAAACCGCAATTAGAACAAACCCGATGCGCCCGGATAGGAAAACTACAATTCGAGCAATATGCAATTTGCATAGGTTTTAAACCTAAATGACTACGCCTTTTGCCTTGACGAGCATGAGAAACCCTTCTTTTTGGTACTGCCATATTAAAAACTTCCCTTCGTAAACGAAACAAACACTTAATATTAAGATATTTAGAATTCAATAATTTGTCTAGAGTCTATTCCATTAGAGTTGTAGACTAAACGATATAAAATGAGAGCATTAAGAAAAATTGCCTACTTTTGTTCATTTTACTCAAGTTTATTAAGGCTAAAAGCCTTGCTGGAGAAACGAATGGAGAACCTTTGGGCCCCTTGGAGGCACGCTTATATTGCCCTCAATAAACCCGAAAAAGGCCCTGAGTGCTTCATTTGTGCTGGTAAAAACACAAATAATAACAAACAAAACCTGTTGGTGCATAAACTTAAGCAGAGTCTAATCTTTTTAAACAAGTATCCTTATAATAATGGTCATCTTTTAATTTGCCCCCATGATCATTTTGCAGAATTGGGCCAATTAAATGAAAGCCAACTTTTATCTAACATTCAAACGATTCAGCATTTAATAAAAGTTCTCAAAAATATAATGAATCCAGACGGTTTTAACATTGGAATGAACCACGGGGCTTCAGCTGGAGCTGGAGTTCCTGGCCATCTTCATTGGCACCTCGTTCCAAGGTGGAATGGCGACACCAATTTTATGCCCGTCTTAACCGATACCAAAGTTATTGTTCAATCTTTAGACAGTTTCTACGACCTGCTTGTAAAAAACTTAGAGGCGGACCCTTTCCCAGATCTCTGCTAAATCCAGCCCTTCTTAATTATTTAATACCCCTCACACTGGAGGCCACTTGAACAATCTTTCTTCCCTCGCAATGAAAAATGAACATAGTAAAGGCAGGGACTTTCCTGATACCGAACATCCTTATCGCAACCTTTACCAAAGAGACCGCGATCGAATCGTTCATTGCACAGCTTTTCGGAGACTGGCCCACAAAACACAAGTTCTTGTCACACAAACCAGCGATCACCACCGCACCAGACTTACTCACACCCTTGAAGTCGCTCAAATAAGTAGAACCGTTGCACGACAACTTTTTCTAAACGAAGATCTCACCGAAGCGATAGCATTATCACATGATCTAGGTCATCCACCTTTTGGCCATGCTGGGGAATATGCCCTTAAGGACTGTATGAAAAACCATGGGGGATTCGAACACAATGGCCACGCTTTAAGATTAGTTGAAGAGTTAGAATACCCCTATGCCGGTAACCCTGGCTTAAATCTAACCTGGGAAGTAAGAGAAGCAATGGCATTGCATTCAAAGGTACCAGAAGCACCCGAAGTAAAAAAATATCTTAAATACAAAAACCCTTTTTTAGAGGCGCAAGTAGCGGATACCTGCGACAGTTTAGCTTACAACGCCCACGACATCGATGATGCGATTAGCCTTGGAATTATAACTTACGGAGATTTGGAAGATTCAAAGATATGGAAAAAAGCTTTTGAACGCGCCAAGAAAACCCTTCCTATTTTAGCAACTCCAACCCAAACGAGGTTAGGTGCCATAAGAATTTTGATTGACCTTCATGTTAGTGACCTTATTAAAAACAGCGAGAATAATATATCTAATGTTGGGCATTTTGATCTTGAAATGGTGCGCAATTTAGATTTTTCGGTCGTTTGTCATAGTCCAGAAGTTGAAGCTTTGAAACAAGAGCTAAGTTCTGTGTTAAAACAAAAAGTATATAATAACTTTAGAGTGCAGCGGATGGCAAGTAAAGGTGCAAGGTTTGTGAAAATGTTATTTTCAGAATTCACTGAAAACCCATCCCAATTACCTGAAAGGTATAAACTTCGGGTAGATAATTGGGGATTACACCGTACAGTGTGTGATTATATAGCTGGAATGACAGATAGATTTGCTCAGGATGAATATATGAAAATTTTTAACCCGTATTTTGATGTGTAGACTATATCAACATTTAAATTAAAATACTTTGTTTTTTCTAGGCTTTTAAACACTAAACCTGCCACTAAGATAAGCAATTGAAATACTTTACTAAAAGACAGGATTTAAAAATGAGTTTTGACTCTTCAAGAAAACCAAACTGGCTCACTACCGCTTGGAATTCTGGCCTTTTACCTTTGTGGATGCTGCGCGGAACCTTCGGAGCGGGTATCATTGCCCTCTCCATGATCGCTTACCAACACTTTGGTAATGCTGACCAAGGTGGTTCTACTAAATCTGGTTATATTGCTTTTTTAAGTATTCTCTCATCAGGCTTACTAATTGTTTTTGTCGATACGGTAGTAAGAAATAAAGAAATAACCACGATTTCGGCAGTATACTTTGGTCTTTTATTAGGTTTATTTCTTGGAACTATTTTTTCCACTATCCTTGATCCATTTTTATTTGAATGGGAAAGCACTAAGTCAAATGTAGATTTTGCTCAGCGTATAATTTTACAGCGTAATTTGCTTCGAGCCTTTGTTACTGGAATTTGCATTTACATTTGTATTTCAACTCTATTGCAAACAAAAGATGAATTCCGATTTATAATCCCCTATATCGAGTTTTCAAAACAAACAAAAGGCTCTAAACCTTATATCCTTGACACTTCTGCAATTATTGATGGCAGAATTGCTGACCTCTGCGAAACAAGAATTTTAGATAATAAGCTCATAGTTCCACGCTTTGTTTTAAAAGAACTACATACCCTTTCGGATAGTTCCGATAAATTAAAACGCAATCGGGGTAGGCGGGGACTTGATATATTGAAATCTCTTCAAACTAATACCAAAGTTGAACTTCTTGTACATGAAAATGAGCCGACTGAGATGCGTGGTATTACTCAGGTTGATGAAAAACTGGTTATTCTTGCAAAAAATATTGGCGGCAAAGTTGTCACCAACGATTTCAATTTGAATAAAATAGCCCAACTTCAAGGTGTTGAAGTCGTTAATCTTAACGAAGTTTCAAACGCTCTTAAACCCATCGTGCTTCCTGGTGAATATTTCTTTATTAAAATTACTAAACAAGGCGACCAAATGGGGCAGGGGGTTGGTTACCTTGAAGATGGCACTATGGTGGTTGTAGATCAAGGTAGGCAACACCTTGGGGAAGATACCAGCGTTCAAGTAACCAGCGTGCTTCAAACTCCTTCGGGAAGAATGATTTTTGCAAAGGTAGACGAGCGAGGGGTTGTAGCTTAAATAGCTAGTTTGCGCCAACGCAAGTTAAACTTGTAGTCCACAGTTTTACCAATCCTCGTCTAGACACAATATTTTATTCAAGGTAAATACCCAATCGAATTAACGAGGGTTTTATTATGAAGCGAAATATGAGTATGTTGTTTTTTTCATTTGCCACGCTGACTTCTCAGCTAGTTATGGCGCAATCTCCATCTGGACAACCTGCAGGAAACCAACCTACGGGAACGCCCACTTCCATAAAAAACCCGTCAACTAGGTCTATCTCTCCCAGCGGTTCCAGAGATATTGATCTTGTAGAAAAGCTAATCAACTCTAGGAAAGAGTATCAAACATCTTTGGAAGCACTAAGGTCACACTACATTAATGTGGGTGAAATTGAAAAAGCGAAATGGGCTGAAGAAGAACTATTGAATTATCATCGTATATCAAAGCAAGCATATTTACTGGAACTGGATGTTCCACCACCTACCTTACAGGCTAATGAAAACATACAAGATGCCAACGAATATTATCGCAGAGCGATGCAATATAAGGACAAGGGTTGGGGGCAAGAATACATTGACAACCAAAAACGGGCAGAGATTTTGTTACAACAAATTTTAAGCACCTACCCAAACAGTGATAAGATCAGTGATGCTGCCTATCAACTAGGTGATATTTATGAATCAAAACCATATAAGCAATACCCGAGATCTGCACTTTATTTTGAGCGTTGTTTTCAATGGAATTCTCGCACACAGTCAGATGCTCGCCTCCGCGCTGCAAGAATTTACGATAAGAATTTGACCGAACGCAATAAAGCAATTGAACTTTATAAAGAGGTTGCTACAAGGGAACTAGACCCAAAACGAGTTGCAGAAGCTCAGAAAAGAATTACAGATTTATCAGGCCCACAAAAATAACTCCAATAATTTAACTAGCTGATAAACCTTCGGGCAGATAAAATACTTATTCGTCACCTAGGAACATCTTGATGAGTTTATTTACGCCAAGAAATGTTCTTTATTTATCAATCTTTGCTGGCATCTCCACACTTTTATTAAAAACCTATGCCTTTTGGATTACGAGTTCGGTGAGTTTGCTTTCTGATGCAGCAGAATCTGTTATAAATTTAATTGCAGCAACTACTGCGTTTATAGCAATCCGGCTTTCTGAAAGACCCGCAGATGAAACTCATACTTATGGTCATGAGAAGATAGAATATTTTTCGAGTGGTTTTGAGGGGGCTTTAATTTTATTTGCGTCCCTTAGTATTGGAGTGATGGGCATACATCGGCTTATTTTTCCCCAGCCTCTGCAAACTATCGAAACGGGTATCCTTATTTCTTTTGTTGCTTCGATAATCAACGCTGCAGTAGGAATGATACTTTTACTCGTTGGAAAAAAACATCAATCCATTGTTTTAGAAGCAGATGGTAAACATTTAATGACCGATGTTTTTACGACTGCAGGGGTCCTTATTGGTTTAATTCTTGCCAAGGTCAGCGGGCTAGATTGGTTAGATCCAGTTTTAGCGATTGGGGTCGCAATGCTTTTACTTTACACCAGTTTAGAACTTGTGTGGAAATCGTTTAAAGGCCTTATGGATCACGCTCTTCCAGAAAAGGAACTTATAATAATTAGGGCAATAATTTCACTTCATTTAGACTCTGGCATGACATTTCACGCCTTGAGGTCTAGGCAAGCTGGGGCCAAAAGGTTTATTGATTTTCACCTATTGCTTCCGGGTATTATCAGCATTAAAGATGCACATCTGAGGATGGAAAAAATCGAACAATCTATCAAATCTCAGGTTAAAGACTGTGAAATACAAATTCACGCGGAGCCAATTGAAGACCCTACCTCATGGGAAGACAATTGTCTAAGTCGTTTCGAACAAAAAATCCCAAGACCTTAAGTGTTAAAAAAGCGATCACCTGCGTCACCTAAGCCGGGGATTATGTAACCTATCTGGTTTAGTTCATCATCTAAGGCAGCAATATTTATTGAAACATCAGGGAATTCCCTATGAATTTTCTGTACCCCTTGTTTTGACCCTAGGATGCCTAAAAAGCTAATTTTGGTTACTCCGGCGCGAAGTAATATTCGAATGGTTTCGGAAGCCGAACCACCAGTTGCAAGCATAGGATCTATTACAAGGCAATGATGCTCAGAAAGTTCGAGAGGCAATTTGTTGTAATAAAATTCAGGCAAGAGGGAAGTATGGTTACGGCAAGCTCCAAGATGGTAAACATTTGCGTCAGGAAGCCAACTCAAGATTGAACTAGCCATACCTAAACCGGCCCTAAGAATTGGAATAATTGCGATTTTTGGCGCAAGCATTTTACCTTCTGTTGGGCCAACTGGGGTTTCAATCGGAATAAGATTTTGGGCAAACTCAATTCCTGTTTCCAATAATACCGCATTGCTAATTAATTCAAGAGCTTGCCTAAAAACTGCCGGGGTTGTCTCTTTATTCCTTAATTTGCAAAGCCAATGTGAGACCAATGGATTATTTAAAACACGAAGGATTGGTGCCATAGGGTTTTCCAATTAAAATTATTTAAATAAATCGTCTGCAAAAGGATGTGCCGACATATGACCTTTAGGCTTTGGCCTTGCTTTGAGAATTGCATCCGCAAGGAACAAATCATCTTTTGTAGTAATTTTTATGTTACTAAGGCTTCCCGTAATAATCGAAACCTTAGTACCAATAGCTTCTACGACTTGGCAGTCATCGGTAACGCCCAAGGGAATTGTTTGGTATGCTTTTAGAAGAATTTCTTTGCTAAAGACTTGGGGCGTTTGGGCAAGCCATAATCTTTCCCTGGGCAAGGATTGCTCGATCATAAAAGGTTCTGAACTAGTACCACGCTTTAATGAATCTGCAAGTGGAACAGCTAAAATAGCTGCACCTGTTTTAGTAGCCTGAAGAAAAACCGTATCAATCAATTCAGGAGTTACACAAGGGCGCACGGAATCGTGAATAGCAACGAATTCAACTTCTTCATTTAATTTTTTAAGGGCATTAGAAACCGACTCAAAGCGCTCATTTCCGCCAAAAACTAGAGAGATATTTAAAAAAGCCAAATTTGGACCAAACTTGCGCCGCACCATCTCCTCATCGGAAGGGTCAATCACTAAAAAGCACTGGCAAACATCGTCACGAGAAACAAACAGTTCTGCAGTTCTTAACCAAACAGGCCTACCGTCCAAAGCAGCGTAAGGTTTTTTTTCTTTATCCCTGAACCGAGATGATTTTCCAGCAGCGGGAAGAATAACAGCAAACTTAGCCATTTTATCCTCAAAATGATGTAGCGATTATTTAAGCATCGAAGTTACTTTTTCTTGACCTTGATTAGCCCTAGCGATCCAAGTTCGCAAATCATCAGAAACGGCATCCATTTCTGATGCAGTGATATTAAATTGTTGCCTGTTTTTTTCCAGAGCATTTTCCATTAAACCCAAATTATTGTTGATAGTTTGCTGAAGGGCGGCATTTTTAGCGGAGGTAAATTCTTTCAACTCTTCGCTTGCAGGGGCAACCCCTGATCCGCCTATTTTAGCCAAACAATCTTGCAAGCCGCTCTCTATACTTTGTACTACTATTTGCCATGAATCAACCAATTCTATTCTCCCTAAATTAAAACACCTTGTGTAAGTTTAGCCTAACAATCAATCTAATTTTGTCCATCGACCTTTTGACAAAATGTCCTTTATTTTTCACTTTTTATTGCTATCAGTCTTTCAACTATTTATGGTTACTAAAGGTTAAGTTGGTTAAACAGGAGGCTTTGAAGTTTATTACCTATTCGACTCTTTGCTTTGCAAGTAAGAAACTTGAAGAAACTTTTTGCACAATTATGGAACTACAATTTAAGCGCCTTGAAATGGTTCTTGAGGAAGACACCTAAAACCCTCACAAGTTCTTGCAGATCTTCCAAGCGGTCAGCCAATTGAAAAATACTTCTGGTCTAGCGCCTAGCGTAAAAAGCACCTTTTTTAAAACAGAAGATAAAGAAAACTTATTATAAAAAATTTGCCAAAGTCTGCAAATTGACACCATGTAGTTACTATTTTTAATGTACCTGCCAGTTTATTAATGTTTGGCTTCCAACATGAGGGGTTTCCATTTAAAGAAATTGGTAATGTTTACTGTAATTGAAGGAATTATCTTTAACATTCTGACCCAAAGTTCCCCAATCGCAAAAAACTAAAAATCTGCTCGCAACCTTTGGGAAGAAGTTTGAGATTTAGGGGTTTGCATCGAGTCAAGTCTACCAATTATTGATCCTATCCACGACCTCGGAGGTCTCTATCCATTTGCAAAACATCTAAATTTTCGAGAGTCAGGAAAAGGGGTATTTCAAAACCAAACAAAATTGGGCAAGGCCGGATAAACTTTGATAAAGTTTTTGAAACAATTGAAAAGGCTTAAATACAAATGGTCTTTAGAACTTGATATCTAAGAGGGCTCAGGTTCCAACTTTCCAATTATACCTGAAATCCGGAAACTAAAATTTCATTAGAAAGTATGGTGTAGAAAGAAACAACCTACCGCAAGAGTCGTAGCACTAAACATTTTTGCATTAAGACCAATCCCCTTAAAATGGGCGACGAAGTAAAAATACAAAGATGCAAATTAAAGCGTTCTTGGCTTTAATTTTTAGCATTTAATTTAAAAAACTACAATTTTTCCTCAAGCCATGCTTTTAAACCCTAAAACCAAATTATATCAGCGGTTAAAAGGCTAAATCGCTATGTTTCTGGGACTCTATTTTAAACCCACTTTAAGCCATACTTTTAAGCAAAAAAAGAATCACTCCTTTTCTTTTTGCCCTTGGCTTAGAAAATGTTACTTTAGTGTCTGAAGAAAATAATCCCCTGGGGATTTTTTCCTTATATAAATGATTTTACGAATAGGAGTTTTTAAATGGCATTTGAGCTTCCCAGTCTTCCATATCCTGCTGATTCTCTCGAAAAAGCTATCGATAAATTGACCATGGAAATACATCATGGCAGACATCATAAAGCTTATGTTGATAACCTTAATGCTGCTTTAGCTGACCAACCAGCTTTACAATCAAAGTCGATCGAACAACTTCTAAGAGAAATCCAGACTATCCCTGAAACTATCAGACAAAAAGTTATTAACAACGGTGGCGGACACGCCAACCACACCCTTTTTTGGACAACGATGAGTCCAACTGGTGGGGGAGAACCTACGGGTTCCCTTGCGGAAGCAATCAATTCCACTTTTGGTGATTTTGCAACCCTAAAAGTTAAAATTAAAGAAGCCGCTTTGGCACGGTTTGGCTCAGGTTGGTCTTGGTTGGTCTTAAGTAATGGTAAACTTGAAATTACGCATACCGGAAATCAAGATAGCCCAATTATGCAAGGCAAAATTGCTTTGTTTGGCATCGATGTTTGGGAACACGCATACTACCTGCGTTATCAGAATAAACGAGCCGACTATGTGGATGCTTGGTGGAATGTTGCAAACTGGAAAGAAATAGGTTCTAGTTTTGATAAAGCCAAGCACTAAGTATTAATTTTAAATAATTCTTATAGGACCTTTCTGAATTTTTATTCAGGAAGGTCCTTTTGCTATTGCACCCTTTCCTATTTGAAGTTAGATGGCTGACAGAGTTAATCACGATGTTTACATAGGAGCTTTAAGATTATGAGGGAAATCATTAGCACGGGAATGCGTGCTGCTCCCTTACTGGTTTACCTTATTCTGGGGTGCACCACTACAGATAATCTCAAGCCACCCAAAAAGCCTGAGGAATTTAAGGTTCCGCCTGTTGAGGACAAAAGATTCAGCCAGCCCATCGAATACCCCAAGGGTACTTTGAATAACGAACCTATCAAGAAAGCTATAAATAAGGATATGAACAAATCAGCCATGAAAGGCGCAGGAGCCGGTATGGGCGGGCAGTAAATAAGTGCCCCTTGATTTATTGCGACGATTCTTTGCGAATTGCATCCTTTTCGATTTAAAATCTTAGTAGAATAACTTTTCTCGAAAGGGCAAATCCTTTGCCCGAGATTATATTTATTTATTCTGAGATTGGCATCATGAGTTCAAGCTACCTCGTTTCGCAACACCCTTTGCCCACAACAACCAACCTTTACCTTGATGAAGACTTGGTTGCGCAAATTCTTAATGGTTACCTTTCGTTATGGCACCCTGCAATAATTGCAGACTCGATTAATCCTCCAAAAATAATCAGCTACCAAGATACAGAGGAGATAACAGAATCCTCTATTGTTTGCTTAGTCGATGCATCAAACCACGAATCATATCGGGTAAAAAGTTCTAATATTTTCAACGCCAGTGCTCAAAAATCGGAAACCATAAAGAACCTTGACAAGCTTTTAAAGTCACTCAAAAATTTTTCAGTTGAAACCCAACCTGCGGAATTAGACTATTTTTATGCAGTAGGTTTTGCTTATTTAATGGTCAATGGTCTTTTTGAAGCAATGCAACACGAAAACTTGCTTTCCCACGAGTCAATATGGTCGGAGTGTGTACAAGCATCAGGAAAATATATGGAGGGGGACTGGGAAAGTGCAAAAGAAAATCTACGCAGCGCTTGCGCATTAATACAAAGCGGCAGAGAAGTACTTCATGCTTCGAGCATCCATCTACTAGATTTTGTGCCTATAAAAAAATTGACCGACTTTAAAATCCCCAACATTGCATCTGGCTTGCCAAGCAATTTAATTGCAAGTGGAGAAGAAATATCTAATCTTGAAGCGAAGGAACTAGAGCAATTAAAGGAGTGGGTTAATGCGGACCTTTTAGAAATATGTGGTGGTTTATTTAAGGATTCGCCGGAGCCCGTTGGCCCGTTAACTTCAAGGATATGGAATATAAAAAAAGGCAGAGAAACATTATTGAATTTGATAGGCAGAGAAAGTAAAATTTTTGCCAAATCGACCCAAGGCCTGTCTTCTGATTCTCCTAGGGTTTTGCACCTTGCGGGTTTCAGCAAATCATTATTAATGCCTAACGGTGAGAATAATGTGCCAAGCTTTCGTGGCCCTGTATTTAGCTGGTCTTCAAGCGTAGGGAGACAAATAGAAACTTTTTGCAGAGACCCCTTTAGCTCCAGTACTAACCATACTTTTTTTCATCTTGCATTTCATTTGGGAAAAGTGCTGCAGCAGGATAGTTCCGCAACTTTAGCCTTCTTTAAAACCACACCAACCACCTCACCTTTTTACGATTACTTTTTAATTGCTAACAACTTAGCCCCAATTTTCGGAAATTGGCTTACTATGTCTAACTATTTACACGAGGTTTATCCTTCTGAGTACCCGGGCCCCCTTTCTCAAGATGATTTTAACACCGATACCTTAGGAATTCATACTGACTCTCCAATCTCAGGCCCTATGCACCATTTGAAAAACCGCAGAACACTTGATTGCGCAAGCAATCTGGCGTCCATTTTAAATGTACTAAATGCGAATCAAACCGAACCGGCAAAGCAATTTGCACTCGACTGGGAAAAAGCAGAACTAAAATTAGAACTTAATTTTACAAAAAATGATAAATCCGCTGATTTGCTATTCCAGCAAGCAGGGGAATTATTAACCGACCGAATTTTACTACGAGGCGAAGAAGGTAAAAAAGGTATTCTTCTTATCAACCCTTGCAGCTTTACTCGTAGAATTGGTATGGAAACTGAAAGTTCCTCTGGCCCTCAATCTGCCAAGGGGGTTTTGGCTGTTAACCAATCCGTTAACAAATCCGAATCGATCATCGAAGTTCCAGGATTGGGATACACTTGGGTACCCCTTGCAGATAGTTTAAACCCGCCTAAATTCGCTAACAAATTTAAACTTGCAGATGAGAACTCTGTTAGAAATGAGTTTTTTGAGGCAGAAATAGACCGAACGACGGGCGGAATCAAAGCCTTCCGCGATTTAAAAACTAGAGCCAACAGACTTAGCCAGCAACTTATCGCCAATGTTGGTAGCAAAGTAATGGCTGATAATATACAAGTTACTTCAACGGGCCCGCTTTTTGGCGAAATCAAATGCAACGGAACCATCCTTGGCTCAAACCAAGAAGTGATCGCAAAATTTAGTCAAACCATTCGTGCTTGGCTAGGTAGGCCTATGCTCGAAATTAATATCGAAGTCCTACCAACCAAACCCTTGCGAGGTGACCGTTGGTCAAACTATATAGCCTGCCGTTTTGCTTGGCCATTAGATCAAGTCAACTTATACCGTGGATTAGAGGGAAAGATAGCGAGCACACAAAATCAGCGGATTGAAAGTTGTGATTTTCTCGAATGGAAATGGGGTATCAGACGGACTTTCCTGTTTACCAGAGGACTTTCTCATCTTGAAAAACAAGGCGACCGTATGATCGATGTACTTCTTATCACCGAAGGAGAAAAAAACACCAACTTTTGTTTAGGTTTAAGTATGGATCGGGAACATCCATTCCAACTGGCAATGGCTTTAGACTCCCCAATCCATATTCAACAGGTTAACCGAGGTCATCCTCCCGCAGGGCCAACAGGATGGTTTTTTCACATTGATGCCCCAAACCTAGTTCTCCATCAGATATCATTCAAAGCCGATGAATCCTCGGTATTCCTTCTTCTTGAAGAAACCGAGGGATTTGCAACTCCTTGTGATATCAGGTGTGTAAGAACTCCCAAGCGGGCTTGCTTTATGGATTTACAGGGAAATGACCAAGGTGACCTTATTATTCGTGACGACAGTATTACGATTTATCCAGAATGTAACGGCCTGATGAAGATGAAAATTGAGTTTTAAACCCATTTTAATGAAAACCCCGATTGAATCTATGAAACATTCTAATTGTATCAATTATAACTTCACGGTTTTTTGTTCCTTCATACCTTTTTAAATTTTGATTAATGATTTATGTTGAATATTAGATGCATGGGCTAAAAGATTCATCTTAACTTGCATCGAGTATCACTATGAAAAAAATGCTCTCACTTCTTTCCCTCGGATTTCTAATTTTTGGACTTTGCTATGAAATAAAGGCGGATGGACCGAATCATTATTCAGGCGGTATGGAAAAACAATACCCAAATATATTCGGCAGGCACTATGGGTATGTTGGCCGCTATTATCCACTTATGAACCAATTTAATACACCCGTCCCTTACTACACGCCTTCGTACCAAAACTATGGCTACCCTAATTTCTGGCAGCAACAAAACCAATCGCAAGGGGGAACCACCGCGGACCAACCAACCGCTGGATACCATTATTATCCCTCTATGCCTAACACTATGGTGCCCAGTTATTGGTACGGGAGATAATTCCTTTTCAGGTTGAAGACAAAATTGAATTAACTTTTTCAAATTTAAAGGTGAGAAATGAAGAAAATCGTATTAGGAATATTGCTAGCTTTAATTGCAGTACCTTCTGCCAAGGCTCAGATGATGTACACAGCTCAAGGACAAATGGGGTTTTTCTTAAGCAATTGGTACTTGATGCCACACCATCACCAACACTATAACCAAAAGCACCCACCCATTCCGCCGCTAGCCCCTTGGTACACCTATTGGCCCTCTGAAGCAATAAATCAGCCAATTGCCCCGATGTCTTTCCCTTACTGGCCTGGTACGAATTATCAAAACCCGCCTGCCAACCAACCAGGCAATGGCCAGTTGGGTTCACAGAGCCATTCTAATTATTATTATTACAATAACGGAACTCATTCTTATACCTATCCAGCTAGGTAAAAAAATTGGATTTATAAACGGCAAAACCCTTCCATTACTACCCTAGTAGCGGCAGGGTTTTTCTTTTCATTAAAATGCTTGGAGAAGTGTTAGAAGCGAGGAACTTACTACCTTGGGAAGTACCACGATTTTTAAATTCTTGTTTAATTTGGGCTAGGATCTCATGTTTACGAACGCACCAATCTGGGGCGATAAGATATTCCCCAGGTGCATCACCAGTAAGCCTATGAATGGTGTAAGTCTGAGGCAAACGCTCAAGAAAATCACAAACCAAGTTTACATAATCGGGTTGCGTCATCATCGGAACTTCGCCACGGTTATACATCGCTTCCATAGGTGTATCTCGAACCACATGAAGATTATGAATTTTTACGCCGTCGATATTCATTGCGGCAAGATAATCGGCGGTGTAAAGCATATCGGCATGAGATTCCCCTGGAAGGCCAAGAATAACATGGGCGCAAAGGTCTAAGTTGCGGTTTTTAGAACGCCTAACCGCATCGGTAAAGGAATCCACATCGTGGCCACGATTCATCCAGACCAACGAACGGTCGTGAGCAGATTGCAACCCCAATTCCAAGCAAACAAAACGATCTTTTGCAATATCTTGCAACAACTCAAGCACGGACTCTGGCACTGAATCGGGCCTTGTGCCAATTGCCAATCCAACAACTTGAGGATGATTAAGGGCTTCCTTATAAAGCCTTTCGAGCTTTTCAATTTTCCCATGGGTATTTGTAGCGGCTTGAAAATAAGCAATGAACTTGGAACATTCAAAATATTTTGAAAGGAAGGTAATTCCTTTTTGAACCTGATCTGCGATGCTGATTCTAGGCATTCTGCGATTTGGACTAAAACTACGATTATCGCAGTAAACGCAGCCGCCTGTCGTGACCGTTCCATCTACATTAGGGCAAGTGAAGCCCCCGTCGATAGTAACACGGTAGACTTTTTCCCCGAACTTATCCCGAAGGAAACGGTTAAAGGAATTAAAGCCTTCGCCAATCAACTGTTTACCCGTATCAATGCGTGGCATAATGATCACTCTTTCTGACTTAGGCAGGGATTTTTTTAACAATGTTAGTAACTAGAATGCGTAACTTTTTCTCGGCCTCGTTTGCGGTCGCAATAATCTCTTCTAGTTTAACCGGTTCCAGCGCATCTGGAAGGCACATATCGGTAATAACCGAAATTCCTAAAGTTTTAAGTCCCGAATGAACCGCAACAATCACTTCAGGAACGGTAGACATTCCAACCACATCAGCACCAGCTTGCCTTAAAAAACGGTACTCTGCCCGCGTTTCTAAATTAGGACCTGAAACTGCAACAAAAACACCTTTATGACACCTAATGCGTTCTTCCAAAGCCACTTCTTCTGCGATTTTTAATAAATCCCTGTCATAAGGAAAACACATATCAGGAAATCTCACCCCAAGGCGGTCGTCATTTTTACCTATGAGAGGATTACCCCCCATAAGATTGATTTGATCTTCAATAAACATTAGGTCGCCACGCGAATGCTGAGGATTCATTCCACCACAAGCATTACTAACAATCAAAGTATCACACCCAAGTGCCTTTAAGGCACGAACTGGCATAGTAATTTGCTCCATCGTATAACCTTCGTAGAAATGAAATCGCCCTTCCATTGCAACGACAGATTTACCGCCAATTCTTCCACAGATCATTCTTCCGATATGGGTTGGGGCTGTTGATTCGGGAAAGTGGGGAATATCCTTATAAGGAATAGAAGCTTCCTGCTGGATTTCTTGAGCAAATCCACCAAGCCCCGTGCCTAGGATAATGCCCACTTTAGGTTTACCATTCCAGCGTGACCTGATGACTTGTACGCTTTCCTGAATTTTGTCAAAAAGTTCCATTAAAGTATCTCTCCGTTCCCTTGTAAATAATCTTGGGGAAACAACCACTAAACCTTATTCTAATAAAATATAGAAAGAAGTTGGGAAGTCAGTTAGAGCCTTACTTTTTTAAAGCTAAAGCAAAGAAATCGAACATTTCGGGAAGACAAACCTGACAGATAGAACTGTGCTCAATTGCTTCATATTCTTTAAATAGCAAGTTATTATCTTTTTGTTTTTTAGCGTCTTGGGCAAACCTTGCAACCGAGGTGCGGGCAAAGTCTTCGGCCCCAACCCCAACGAAAACAGGCAAGGTTCCCAAGGTTTGATTTTTCCCTATTGAACCGGCACCCCCCATCAAACCTAACGCTTTAATTTCTTTAGTGTGATTCAAAGCAAATGATAACGCCTGCGCCGCACCCATTGAATGGCCAATTATTATTACTTGATTAGGGTCTATTGGCAATTCCTTAATCAGTAACTGTAAATTATCAGCACTTATTCCATTGCGCGGTGCAATCAGCATCCAACCTTTATCCGCACAAAGTTTTTTTATTTTCCCGTTTCCATATGCTTCAAAGAACATATTTTCCGTTGCGCCTGCACCATGCAAGGCAACAACAAGGGGTACCCGCATAACTTTAGCTTCGGGTGGAATAAACACTCTTGCCGGAACTGGGCCTAACTTCCCAGGCATTGCAATTAAGTATTCTCCACCTTTAACTTGGTCAACCGCATCGAGCCCTTTTTCCAAAAACAATTTGCTATCGGTTATGCGTTTAACGGGAATGTCCCCTTCGAACTTTTTTCCAGCAAGTAAATCATTAAGTAGCATCGCAAGATATTGCTTGCTGGCTTTCCACGGTTCCGAATCTTGTTTTAGAGCCGCGGCGCTCATTTCTTGAACAAACTTACTAGCATCGTTGATTAAACTGATATGTACCTTATGCAAGGCAACAGGTTTATCTTGGCTAAAGAGTTCCATCGCTAGATGGTATTCTCCTTCTTTAACATCTTTAATTTTAAGAGAAACTGTAACGGGAAGACTTTCCACCTCGACCGTAATAAGATCGCAAACTTTTTCTCCTGTAGGTAAACAAAAAAAAATCTTTCCTTTTAATGAGCTTTTTGCCTTCACAGAATAAACTTGAGAAATTAAGCAGTTAATGGTTTTATCATTTGGTGAATAAATTCGTTTTTCAGGCGTTATGCTTAGTGAATCTGCAACAGATTGACCGCTTTCTAATTCTCCTTTGTTCTTGCAATTCCAACGAGCGAGGTCAAGAGCTTTGGCACATTGATCCAACTGACCTGAAAAAAAATAAAAGGTAATAGGCTTTAATCGTTCGCAAATAACTTTTAACACTTGCGGGTCTTTCAGTCCTTCAAATTCTTTTTCAAAGGAAATAAGGCGCCTACCTACTTCATAACGCTGATTTTCTTTTTGAGCAAATGCTACGCTTGAAAATAACAGGAAAATTAATGCCATCAATATTCGAAAAAAGGTAAAGTCCATTAAAAGTAATTCCTAAATATTATTCTTCGAAGTTTCTCCAGGAAGCTTGGATTGCAAGGGGGAGGGCAGGGCCAAATTGACCGAGGGCGGCGCCTAAAGATGGGTTCTTTCTGCTGCACCTTAAGACAAGCAAATGGGGAACAACATTTTGCCCTTGCCTAGTGTAAAATAGTTTTGATCCTAACTTTTGAAGTTCGCTATTTGGTTTTTCTGATGGGCCAATCACTATAAAATCTCCAGCTTCAAACTTCAAATCACAAGTAAGTTCGCTTAGTAATAGTTCTGCTTGATGGGAATGCATTTCCCACTCTAACGCCCCAGACACTGTTTTAACAGCTTTGGGTAAAAGTTTTTCCTCGCCCGATTTGATTATTGGCGTAATCAATAACTGGTAGTTATTATCGGAAACTGCAAGAGGTGAAACCTGCAGAAAAGCTTGTGCCTGCAATAGATTTAAATCTTTCTTGCTTTCGTTATTAGCAAGAGTTGTGTTCAGAGAATCCATAACCGAGGTAAGGGGGATATAATTTTTACCACCAATTTGAATATGAATTCTTCTGGGATTAGGGCAATATTTTTCGGTGCTTAAAAGTCGAAGTAATTCGGAAGGCGGGTTCTTTCCAAAACTTACAATTTTAAACCCGTTTTGATCTAAAATCGCTTTTTTCTCTAAACCTGGAGCATTCTCATCGGACATACTCCAAATGGATTCCAACAAATTTCTTTCAACCATTGGCAATTTCAACATTGCTACATCAACACGAATTAAATTAGTCTCATCAATATTTTTCAGCAAGGGACTTTCTGATTTTTCCATACTTATTACAAATGGGTCGGTCGAAGGCAGGCACCCCGCAACAAGCATTAAAATCAAAAATATTTCCCCATTCCTGCGCATCAATTAAATGCCTCACAATAAAATTTGACAAATTTTCACGATTTCTGCCATAAACCTGTAATCGAATTAGGTCAAGGTTGCTTTACTTTCAAAATAGTGGTTTGGGAGGTCTGCAAGGATTATACCTTGAATTATTCGGCTTGCTTTCCATCATAGCTATAGGTATTAGGCAATTAGAAAGTTGCGTAAGTTTAAAAGTGTTCTATAATATAATAGAATTTTATTCTTACGGTGTTTTGATAACTGACCAAACAAGGTGTTCAGATTTAATCTGATCGGAAAAATGTTAGAGCCTATGGAAAAATCTAGCGTTTATGTAGATGGAGATGAAGAAGCACTCCGCTTTAAATGGATTGAGTCCGAGAAAGCGGGCTGCGATTTAGGTGAAGTAGCTATTCGTAAATGGGTCCAATGTCATTGGTGGGGCTATTTAAGGGCACGCTGGTTAGAACACCTACAAGGCAAAAGATTTTGGGTAGAGTTGGATCGGGGCGACTTCGGATTACTTCAGAGAAAATTTCATGAGAACACTGTTCTTCTTGATCGCATTTTAGATCGACTTAAATCGGGTCAAGAAAATCTAGACATCATCAATTGGGCCCTAGATTGGAATATTCCTATGGACCCCGTGGTGCAAATTCTTGAAGCTCTCGATATTAATAGTAGGCGGCTTGCTCATCGTTTTGAAGAAATTCAAAAAACGCAATAGTTTTATACAACTCCTCCATTAACTGCAATTGTTTGACCGTTCACAAAAGAAGATTTATCTGAAAAAAGCCAATGGGCTACAGAGGCAACATCTTGAGGAATCCCCCATCGCTGCAATGGGCATTCATAAGTTGCTTTATTTTGCCAAAACTCGGGCGCTGTATCACCCCAAGAGGTTTTAATCCAACCAGGAGCTAGGCAATTCACCCTTATTTCAGGCGCCAAGGATAAAGAGAGACTTCGACTAAAATTCATGATACCCCCTTTAATGGCAGCAAACATTTCGCCACTATCCCCCTTAAATCCTGTAACGGCTTGATCCCACCCAGTTGTAATAAGAACGCCTTTGCAAGATTTTTTCATTCGGTACCCAAATTCCCTAGCAAGATAAAAAGTCGACTGTAAATCCATCTGTACTAACTCTCCAAACTTTTGATTAACTTCCATTCGGGCATTTTCCCCGGTAAGAATATCGGCACCGGCGTTAAGCATAACTCCATCCAAACCTTTGGCCACTTCCCAAGCCTGATTAAGTAAAAAAGAGCAGCCTTCGTCAGTTTTCAAATCGGCTTTAATATAGTGTGAGAAACCTGAACAATTTTCACCAAAGTTGAGATAGGAACTCATTGATTCTAAAGGCTTTCTACCGTGAAATATCACTTTTGCTCCTGCCAGTACAAGTTCTATTGCACAGGCCAAACCAATGCCCGAGGTTGAACCCGTCACGAGAATTTTCTTCCCAACAAGGTCTCTAAATAACGGCTGATGAACCGGGATTATACCTTCCAATTCATAAAGCAATTCTGTAATCGTTTGGTTAAAGATTGGATGAAAAACATAGGGTGCGATTTCTTGCAACGGTCTTAACACAAATGAGCGTAGGTGCATTCTAGGATGAGGCACCTGAAGATCACCCCCAGAAATCAACTGGTTATCAAACAAAAGCAAATCAAGATCTATTGTCCTGGGGCCATTCGCTTCCCCGCGAGTTCTACCTAATTGTTGTTCAACTTCCCGCATCTTTTCAAGTAATTGCAAAGGATTCAAATCAGTAACTAAAGCGGCACAACCGTTGATGTAATCAGGTTGATCTTTAGGCCCCCCAACTGGCAAAGTTTTAAATAAACTTGAAATGGCAAGAAGCCTACCTTGCACCTTTTGATTTAATAAATCAATGGCCTCTCGAATTAAAAAAAACGAGTCACCTAAGTTGCTGCCCACGCCGAGGTATGCAAGATTCTTCATAGAATGTAAGCCTTAAATTGATCGAGGTTAATTAGCCCACTTTTTAATAATAACAGCTTGATAAGTAGAGCTTAATGCCGACTTTTCTCCAGGTTTAGGACCGTAACCGCCATCAGTATTTCTACAAGATTCGATAAAATTTTGTGTATCTTTTAAAATACGCACATCCTTTACCATATAAAAATACCTGCAAACACGGTAAGCAGTTTCTAGATCGGATTGTTGCGACCCACTGCTTCCAAACCCGCCATCTTTCGTTCTGAAGTCCTTAACCAAATTTGCATCATGTTTGAAATGGGCTTGTAACCTTAAAAGGGTAACCCAAACCGAGGCACTCTCCCGGGCTTTACCAAAACCATTGCCAAAAGTGCCATCACGATTTATATTATTTTGAATAATTTTAATCCAAGGAAGCGCAAGTTTTTCATCATAAGTTTCCTCACCAAGGAAGGCGCAAGCAATTCGAATATCTTCAAACGATTTAGAATGCTCGAGTAAATATTTTTTCCCACTAGTACGCATCGCTTCTTTAAGAAAATCACCATCTCGAGCACCCATAAGCCCAACAGCGGTGTTTACCACATTAACTATTTCGCCTGGAAAATCTGCAAACCCTTGCTCTTTTTGGTTCCAGCAAGAAATCACAAATTCTCGATGTTTCTGTAAATTGGGAAGAATCATTCCAGAGTACTTATAGATTCTTAGTGCAGAAACGGTGGCCCTAAGGCTTGAATTTTTACCCTTAAGAGATTCGTTTGGCCAATATCCACCATCTGGATTTTCAAGCGATTCGACATATTTCAAAGTCGGTGACTCTTGTTCATATGCTGAAAAACTAAAGAAAACTAGAAACAACAGCCAATTAAGAACGAGAACGAAAGCTATTTTCATGTTTTTTCTTTCTTGGTAAGTTAATACCTGTTTGAAACACTAGACTATAAATAATTGCAAATGATAATGTATTGGCTAGGTAACAATTATTTTATTTTGGAGTTATGATGGTAAGCTTTGATGAACCAAACCGTAATCAACTTGAAACTTTCCCCAATCCTTCCCCCGGAAGAGATTACATTATAGAGATAATCTGCCCAGAATTTACTTCACTTTGCCCCAAAACAGGCCATCCAGATTTTGGCACACTTACTTTTATTTACACACCTTCAGAGGTTTGTGTGGAATTAAAATCGCTAAAAATTTACTTGCAACGTTTCAGGAATGTTGGGTCGTTTTATGAAGCGGTCACTAATCGCATCCTTGAAGATTTTGTTGCAGTTGCAATTCCTTTGCGATGCAAACTAACTGCAGTATTTACCCCAAGGGGGGGTATTAGCACGAATGTAACTTGCACCTACCCATTCAACCTTCAGATAAAATGAAATCAACTATTCCTTTGCTCTTTATGGCTATTCTTGCAAATTTTTCAGCTATAAGCAGGTTGCAAGCTGGGATTTATCTTCCAGGTGAACCCCTTGAAATCCCAAGAAATGCCACCTTTTCACAAGTAAGATTGATCCTTAGCGAATTAGGGGCGCTTAGTATTCCTGACGATGCTAGCCAACAGCAAACAGAAACCTCACTTAGGCCAATTTACATCGAGATGCGAAAAAATCTTGAGGCCAAGTTGCAAGCAGGGCAGGCAACTCCCGAAGAAAAATTAAAACTTGGGGGATGTTTTTTACGGTTAAACCAACCTGCTAAGGCAATTGCTTGCTTAGAATCTGCCCGCAAAAATCTGGATTCAAGTTCGCCCCTGCAACCTCAATTTTGTTTTAATCTTGCAATGGCTTTTTCATTTGATGACCTTTTTCTAGACCGTGCAATCGATATGCAAAAGCAGGGTTTGCAATTTTCCACAAAGTCTAGTGAAACCTCTTTTAGTAAATGGAATTTTCAAAGGCGAACAGAATTATTTTACTTGAAATTATTACAGGAAAAACAATTTGCACGCGACCGTAAAATAAACGACCAAAACACCATCTCTAGCATTTTTGGTAACTTTCAATCCGAATGGAAAAAAAACAAATTTTCTTCAGGCAGCGTTTCTATCAATTTTCTCGATTCTTTTCCACCCGACGCTTTGGACCTTGCGATAAAACTGCTTTCTTACAGACCCCAAGACAATAATCTTTTCTGGTTATATGGCGAATTGCTTAATGCAATGGGCGATTCTTCTTCCGCATCCAAGGTGCTTGATGAATTAGTAAATGCAAGGCAAATGAGCAGCAACCCAGAATTATTCGAACACGCCAGGTCGCTACGCAGATTTACCCTTGAGTTAAATGAACAAAAGTCCCTAATCAAAATTGAACAAAAAGAAGAACCCCAAGAACCCGAATCCTCTACCAATCCTAGAACCTCTCTTTTTAGCGGTGACTTAAAATATTTCCTTGTTGGAGTTATTACCGGAATGATTGCAGGGTATATTTTTCAACTGCAATTAAGACATTGGTTTAAACGCAAATAAACTTTTGAACTTCTTTTGTTCGATATTATTAAAAATACGAAAATTTAAAACCATTTAAGCAGAAAGGTTTTAACGCTTTTCTAAAAGTTCTTAACTTCATTTCTTATTAAAATATAAATATCTAAATCAAAACAAATTAAGGGGCCGCATAACAAAACATAACTAATTTTAGTAAAAAGTGCGCCCAATAGGATTCGAACCTATAACCTACGGTTTCGAAGACCGTTGCTCTATCCAATTGAGCTACGGGCGCTTATAAATTTATTATCACGCAAAAGAAAATTTTTTCAAATTGAACTTCCTTTTTAAATCAAAATACTTTAATTAAATTAGTTAACAATATGTTTTATTTTTAAAAAGGAGAAACAAGAGATGGCAGAGAAGAAAGTTCAAGAAGAACAAAATGCGGCACAGCAGACCGAAGTTGTATTTTCTGAGCGCAATATTCACTCAGCTTATGCAAATTTTGCCCGGGTTACTGCAACCCCTGAAGAAGTCATTGTTGATTTAGCTTTAAATTCAAATCCATTTGCCACTGGCAAACAGGAAATCAACATCGATCAACGCTTGATTATGAATTTTTATACCGCAAAAAGGTTATTTACTACCTTGGGAATGACCTTGCAGAAGCACGAAGAAGCTTTTGGAGTGATTGAACTTGACCCCCGCAAAAGGGTAAAACCACAAGCCTAGGTTGTAAAAGCGCCAAATATTTATTAAAAAAGCGTTAATTCAAGTAGTTTCAAGCAGTTTTAGAGGCCTGATTTCATCGGGTCTTTTTTTTTATGTAAAAATTTATTGCTTATTTCAATTAAATCAGTCACAATTAGATTATTGCGTGTTTTTCCCACCTTCATGGATTATCAGGAGATCGATCCATGTCTTTAAAAATAAAGACTTTCGGCTTTTTGGTTACAGTAATCGCTTGCTCATCTTTTGCAAATGCAAATGATCAAACAAACACTAAACCGGTGCAGGAATTTGTAATACCTGCAGAAACTGAGTTTACAAAAATCGAAGCCTATCCCAAAGAAGTTAAACTTCGTGGGCTTGATGATGCTATTCAAATGATCATCACGGGAACTACCAAGTCTGGTATGCTGCTAGATCTAACTACAGTTAGCCAATATGAAGTTGCGGATAGCAAAATGATCCGGGTAACTCCTTCTGGAAAAGCTGTTCCGCTATCAAATGGCAATACAACCGTAAACATTTCTTTTGGTACCAAGAAATTACAAGTAGCTGCAATCACATCCGACTGTGATATCAACTTGCCCATTAATTTCACCAATCAGATTGTACCAATATTTACCAAGCTGAGTTGTAACTCAGGTGGATGCCACGGTAAAGCAAGTGGACAAAACAACTTTAAACTTTCGTTATTAGGGTTTGACCCCGACCTTGATTTTATTTCACTGGTTCAAGAAAGTAGGGGTAGGAGGGTTTTCCCAGCTGCTCCAGACAGCAGTCTTCTTCTAACCAAATCCGTTGGCATTGTTCCACACGGCGGTGGAAAAAAAATGGACATCGGTTCCGATGAGTACCGTTTAATTCGTAGATGGGTTGCTGCTGGCCTTCCTTATGGCAATTCAACCGACCCTATGGTTACCAAAATAACCATCTTTCCCGAAAATCGAATTATGCCTAGAAATGCAAAACAACAATTCACGGTTCTTGCTCATTACACCGATGGAACCACAGAAGATGTGACCCGAAGGGCGCAATACGAATCTAACGAACAAGATATCGCAACTGTTGATACTAATGCTATGGTACGCACCAATTCAATGGCGGGCGAAGCTGCTATTATGGTTCGTTATCAAGAATTTGTGAATATTTTCAGGGCAACTGTACCACTTTCAGAAAAACCTAGCGAATTTGCATTCGAAAATAACACTTTTGTAGATAAGTTTACCTCGGCAAAGTGGAAACAATTAGGCTTAGCCCCTTCCGAAATCTGTTCCGATGATCAATTTATTCGCAGGTTATCTTTAGACCTTACCGGTTCTATTCCTGCCCCTTCTCAGGTTAAGACTTTTGTTGAAAGTTCTAATCCAAACAAGCGTAAAGATTTAGTTGAAAAACTGCTTAACTCTTCAGAGTACTCCTATTATTTTGCAGCAAAATGGGCCGACATCTTGCGGGTTAAACGAGGTGGACAAGCTGAAAATATGAAAGGTACTTTTGCTTTCCACGGTTGGATCCGTGACGCAATCAAGTCGGATATGCCTTACGATCAATTTGCAAGAGAAATCTTAACCGCAACCGGAGATGAATCTGAGACACCACCAACCGTATGGTACAAAAACCTAACGACGCCTGAACAGTATGTCGATGACACCGCTCAGGTATTTCTTGGTTTAAGAATGGCTTGCGCACAATGCCATCATCACCCCTACGAAAAATGGAGTCAGGATGATTATTGGGGTATGGCTTCATTTTTCGGAAAAATAGGCCGAAAGAAATCACCTATCCCAGGCCAAGCGATTAACAATAATGCCAACCAAAAACTCGTTGTTTACTCCACAAAAACTGGCTCGGTTACCAACAAACGATCCGGAAAAGTCGCTGAATACAAAGCCCTTGACCAAAAAGCTTTCGCCCTAGAGGAAGATGATGACCCCCGCGTTAAACTTGTCGACTGGATGGTTGATGGAAAAAATCAATTCTTCCCCAAAGCCATTGCTAACCGTTATTGGGCACATTTCTTTTCTCGTGGCATTGTAGACCCTCTTGATGATATGCGGGTCACAAACCCACCTAGTAACCCTGAATTACTTCAAGCTCTTGCCGATGATTTAGTAAAAAACGGTTTCAGCCTCAAGAACCTTATCCGTGGAATTGTTAATTCAAGAACATACCAACTAAGTTCGGTTCCTAACGATTTCAATAAGCAAGATAAGCAAAATTATGCAAGGTATTACCCAAAACGATTAAGTGCTGAAGTACTTTTTGATGCGGTTTGTGTCATTACCGATAGTCCAGCAGGTTTTGGCGGCTTACCTACAGATCAGTTGGCACCAAAACGAGCTATAATGCTGCCTGATGAAGGGTTTACTTCCTATTTCCTTGATGTCTTTGGCAGACCCCAACGCATCAGCGCTTGCGAATGCGAACGGGTAAGCGAAGCTAACTTAGCTCAGGCATTGCACCTCTTAAATTCTGATGAAATCCAAAATAAGCTAGCTAGGCCTAATGGCAGAGCAGATGCTATTGCTAAGGATCCCCGAACCGATGCTGAAAAAATTGATGAAATTTTCCTTTGGGCTTTTTCTAGAAAGCCATCGCCTCAGCAAAAGGAATCAGCTTTGGGTCATTTGGCTAAGCATTCGATTAATAAGAAACTTGCTTATGAAAACATAATCTGGGCCTTACTGAACACGAAAGAATTTATGTTCAACCAATAGTCATTAGTTACGCATACAACCAAAGGTCCGTTTCTTAACAGAAGCGGGCTTTTTTTTTTAGCCATCTTCACCAACCTGCATAAGTTTCACATTGATTGCGGTAGTAATCATTTAAAAAGGGGGTTATATACTTCGCCTTAGGGTAGCCAAATTTAGGCTTATAAAGGCTTTCTGTTATTAGAGTTCCATTTGTTTTGAAGAAACTTTTCTGCTTCTTTCTGATGCTTAGCTTAGGGCTTGCATTTCCATCACTTGGAAAATGCGAACTTCCCGTTGGTTTACCCACTTATCAAGTCGATATGACTTTTGATATGAATAAGCATATTGTAAGCGTAAAACAAAAAGCCACCTGGACTAATCGTTCCGACACCACCGTTAATAAAGTAGTTTTTGTTGTACATTCCAACTACCTTGTGCCTGATAGTGATGCCGCAATTATGGCAAAGACTTTGGAGTTATTAAGGGCCAATCCGAGCGATAGTTTAGGGGCGAATTCACCCTGCATAGAAATTGCTGATATCTCAACCGTGAAAAAAGATGGCAGTGCCCGCAAACTTAAACATCAATTTTCTGGACCGACCAAAACCACACTCGAATTTGAACTTGCTGAACCGCTGCCTTCTGGAAAATCTGTCACTTTTAACCTTAACTTCAAAATGGTATTACCTGAAAAACAAGGACGATGGGGGCATTGGAAAGGCGTTACTTTTCTAACTAACTGGCTCCCTATCTTTGCTTATCATAATCATAACTGGCATTCTGAGAACCCAAATGATTTAGACCAAGGTTGGAAGCCCACGCCCTTCATCCCTTGGCACCAACCTTTTTATAACGATGCAGGAATTTACGAGGTTTCTGCAACGCTTCCAGCAGAGATGCAAGTTGCAAGTTCTGGGGCAATTATTAAAGAAGAAAAACTTCCGGGAGGAAATAAAAAAATCCTGCTGCTTGCTAAAGGTACCCGCGATTTTGCATTTCTTTGCTCTGCTCGATTTAAGACGCTTGAAGCAGATATAAAGCTTCCGGGCAGAGAAGCTCCTCTTAAAATTAAAATTCAGGCGTTCGAAGAACACGACTTTTACGCCAAGGAAATATTAAGAATTGTTTGCGAGTGTATGGTCACCTACAGCCTCTGGTTTGGACCTTACCCTTACCCCGAATTTACCATTGCTGAATCTTATTTTAGCTGGAACGGTAACGAATGCGGCTCGCTAGTAATGATTGATGAACGGATATTTGGAATGCCCCAGTTTGCTAAGCGCTATTCTGAATATTTAATCAGCCATGAAGTTTGCCATCAATGGTGGTACAACCTTGTGGGAACAGATGGATATCGAGAAACTTGGATGGATGAAGCCCTTGCGACCTATTTTAGCCATCGTTTCCTCAATCAAACCCGCGGGAAGAACAATGAATTACTCGAGTATCCTAACGGTTTTAAATGGATGCCTAACATTAAACGCAATGACTATAGAATGAACGGATTCTATGGTTCACTGAGCCGTGGTGACCATACTTCCATCCTTAAGCCAATGGAAAAGTTCGGGAATGTTGTATCGCTTTTTAGTATGTGTTACGACAAAGGTGCCAAGGTCGTTGAGATGATTGAATCGAGAATAGGAGAACAGGCTTTCCTTGATGTTATGAAAAACGCAAGGAAGAAATACGAATACCGTGTGATGCATGTCAGCGATTTTCAAAAAGAATTGGAAGAACAAACTGGAAAGTCTTGGGATGATTTCTTTGAAAAATGGTTAAAGGGGACAGGTTTGACCGACTGGAGGTTGGAGTCGGTCAAAATTAACGAGGCTCCCTTAGGGCGAAAGATTTACCCTATATCAAGTCGTGCTTCAGCAAAAAAAACACCTCAAAAAACAATGGTCACTGTAATTTTAAAACAAGATGCAGAATACAGCGAGCAAACTTATTTAGGTTTTGCTATAGGAGATTCGGAAGACTATTCGATTCGGATTCCTATCCTACCAGCAGGTGGGAATTATGGGATTGATTCTCCGCCTGCGACCATTGAAAAAATATCCCCAGACACAATCCGAGTTTCTGTTGAACTACCTGAAGAACCCACCCAAATTGCAATCGACCCCGATTCAATCCTTGTAGATAAAAACCCTTCCAACAATTATTGGCATCATAGCCCAAGATTTCGTTTAACACCTTTGTATACTTTTGTCGATGAAACATCTCTAACGAATTCTTATGACCGCTGGAATTTTAATTTTGGCCCTTGGTTATATACAAAGGGTTACGATGATGTTTGGTACAGTCGGGCAACGATGGCCGGGGTAAGAGCCGGGGCATTTCGGTCTCAACATTTCACAGGGGGATTGTATGCGGCATATCGTACGGATTACCGCGATTTTATTGCGGGTTTTGACGGCCTTTTTACCCACTGGCCCGATTCCCCTTTCCAAATAGGTTTCAATGCAGAACGACGCTTTTATACCTTTTATGAAGGAAATAATCAGGCCACCCGGGCTTCCATTTTTGGCAGATATGTTTTTCTCGAACACCCCAGCCTTTATCTCCTACCTTCAAAATTTATTGATATTTTTGGATCCTTCCGAAATAATTTTCTACCCGACCCAATTCAAACCGCACCGGGGGCTCAGCGGTTTCAGAATATGACCACGGGCGGAGTTCATTACAGAATCAATTACCTAACTCCTTATTGGGATCCTGAAGGAGGTTATCAATTCGATGCCGTTTATGAAGCAGGCCAAGCCCTTTTAAATGATTACAACACGGTTCAAAAGGTTTGGGGCCAAGCTTCTACCGTACACTACTTACCTAATTTATCTGGCCCACTTGATCAACTTCCTGGTGATAAACCCATTCTCCACAAAATGGCTGACTATATCGCAGATACGCGCCTTGCAATCCGAGCCTTTGGGGGTACATCCGTTCCTTCCTATGGGCAATTCTTCACTATGGGTGGAGGGGAAATGTTTCGCGCTTTTGACTTAGCACAGCGCCAAGGAAATACAGCTTGGGTCGGCAGTGCTGAACTTCGCTTACCAATAGCAAGGCGTACCAGTGTTGACGTTGCCGACCATCTTTTCTCATTGAAAAACACTTATTTAGCAATCTTTTATGATATTGGTGATACCTATGTTAATAATCAGTCTTTGGGTTCGGTTGCTCACGGTGTTGGTGTTGGATTAAGGTGTGATGTTTCTTTAATGAGTTTTGTGGAAAAAATGCTATTCCGTTTTGATGTAGCCCAAGCCATCCATCAGGGGACAGGGACACAATTTTGGTTTGGCTTGAACCAACCATTCTGAGCTTAATTTCCTACACCGCCCAAACTTTCAGAACGCATCCCATCTTACTATTTTGAAAAAAAACATTTTAATTAAAGTTAACCTGAGCTTGATTCTTAAAAAGATGATAGGTATCGTCCCGCCCACTGGCAGATAGCAATTGAGCCAATTTTTTTAATCAAGACTGTTGAACGGTTAAATCAGGGGGAAGCCCCAAATTTAAACAAGGTTTATGGGAAAATTATTATGAATTTATTCGAATCTAAATCCTTAAGTACTCTTAATGATTTAACCCAAAATTTTATTGGTTTAAACAGCCTAAGTGAATCATTTGTTTCACATGACAACCGTTCTTTTCCAATTATTAAGGAAAATGCTCTAATGTTAAAAACCAAAGCAAAAAAGAATCTAACACCTTCTTGGTTCATCCGTATAAGCTTTGCCTCTTCCTTAAACTTAACAATGCTAGGAATGCCAGGACTTGCAGATGCAGCAATAGGAACGAACATTTTACCTGCAATCACTTGGTTAACCCCTGGCATTCCCAACAAGGCCAGCATTGCACTAAATAAAGCAATAGAAACCCACCGCCGGGGAGATTATGCAGGCGCAGACCAAATTTTCAAAGAAGTTGAAGCCCGTCAAAAAGACCTTCTTCCAGCAGAAATTGATGATTTTAAAAAACTATATGAAGCGAACAAGAAAGCATTAAAAGCTAGAATAGAATCGAACATAACTTTGGATATTGTTGAAGATTTATTGAATAAGAAACAATTTTCAGCGGCTGGGGATTTGAACAAAAAAATTGCCTTCGATGAACAATACCTTAAAGATGAAGACAAACTACGCTTTAAAACGGCTCAAGAAACAATCAAAAACAAGAATGTTGTTGCCAAAGTCGAAATTTCAGTTGAACCCAATGACATCAAAATTCCGGAACTTAAAAAATCTAATCCAATTTCAATTCCTGAAAACAAGCTACCCTCTACAAATGTAGATCAGATACGGGCCTTAATTTCTTTAGGTAAATTAGATGAAGCAGAAGCCAAGGTTTTAGAACTGCCTACAACTGGAGTTTCAGATTCTGAAAATCCTAGCAAAATAAAAACTGAAATACAAAAAATTAAGCAAGACCCAAAAGCTTTACTTTTGCTTGCTCGAAAGAATTTCACAAACAAAGAATTAGACCAAGCAGAAACCCTTGCAAAATCAGCAGATAAATTATCTTATGCTTGGACTTTTGCTTTATCGAGTGATTCACCTTCGAGACTACTCAAAGAAATTCAAGCCCTTCGATTTAAAGAAGATGCCCTTGCTTTAGAAAACAGAACTCTTTTAAAAGAAAAACTTGCTAAGCAGGAAGCAACTAATGCGCCAAAAACTGGCCCTGTTTTAGGACTAGAAAAAAACAAACCCTCCACGGTAAAAACCGAAGTTAAAGGAAATCCAGAAGTTTGTCGGAACCTCATCCGCGAAGCGAGAAAAGCAATTACAGAAGGTAATATTGAAAAAGCTAAAAAGCTTAATGAAGAAGCAAAAGCAATGCAATCTTCGCTGAACTGGTGGGAAGATAATCCTGAAAGACTTCAGGGGGATATTGTCAGAGCAGAAGGTAAAGTACCAACAGAACAGGTTAAGGATGCTCCGAAGGAAACGGAAAATCCTAAACAATTGTTGCGCAGGGGTCGCAATATGTTAGTGGAAAACAAACTTGATGAAGCAACTCGTTTAATGCTTCGTGCGAAATCTGCTCCCGGTGCAAGTTGGGGTCTATTTGAAGATTCGCCTGAAAAGCTTCGTGCAGATATTGAAAAGCTTCAAGCTAAAAAAGATAAAGAAGAATCTGTCAAAGTTTTGTTAGAGGCAAGAAAGCTATATGAACAAGGGGAATTCGAGAACGCAACGAAAACAGCATATAAAGCCCAACAGTTACACGGTCCTTATAATGTTTGGGAAATGGGAGATCGTCCACAACGATTAATTGCAGAAATTGAAACGGCAAAAATCAAAGAAAAACGCGATGGTTCATTTGTAAAAAAGAATCCCTCTAAAGAAGCTATTAAAACTGCGGACCCAGCAATTATTGCTAAAGCCCAGGAAACTATGAAAGAAGCCCGATTAGCGATTGCATCTGGAAATCCAGAAAAAGCTGCTGGCTTGGCATTCCAAGTTAAGAAAATGAATTTAAAACCAGAATTATTAGGTAACGATTCTCCCGAAGCCCTCCTTAGTGATATCGAAAAAAATAGCGTTACCACGGTTGCAGACAAAACAACTAAACCAGAAATCAAACCAGAATTAAAAACCAGTGTAGAACCAATCACAATTCCCTTAGCGGATTCTGAAAAACCTAAAGTAATAACAATACTGTTAGAAGCTCGTAAACTCCAGGCATCTGGAAATTTGATAGCAGCACGCCAAAAAGCTATTGAAGCACAGAAACAAGGCATTTTGTTTTTACCTAACGAAGACAGCCCAGAACAACTGTTGTTGCAACTTAGTTCTACCGCAAGAAATCAAATTGATGATTTGATAACACAAGCAACGAGAAGTATGAATAGTAATGAAAACGGTGATAAGAAGGCAGAAACAGCAACTATTTGCTTAGAAGATGCAATTAGCCTTGCAAAATCATTTGGCCAAGATACTTCAAACATTGAAGCCAAGAAAAAACAATTAGGCCTAGTTAAAGGCAGTGTACCTGGAACAGCAACTATAGCAAGCAACCCCGTAATGGAATCAAATCAAGGTAAACTATTGCTTGAAAAATCTCGTCTTGAACTTCGAAGCGGTCAGTTGGTGGCGGCGCGAAAACTTGCAATTGAAGCATATCAGGGCCCATTTAACATTAAAGAAGAAGCTGCTTCGGTGCTTCGAAGTATCGATATAGAAGATGTAAACCAAAAGATGCTAGAAACAAGGCGGGCCTTTGATGCCGCTTTATCAGCCTATAATCGCAAGGAATATGATCAGGCGAAAAACTTGGTATCCACTTTAGTAGAAAAAAACTTAGATAAAGAGCGCCAACAGAAACTTAAAGAAATTTTGATGACGGCTGAAATGCAACCGGCTAACAAAGGCGAGATTTCACTTGTAAAAGGAACCTCTGATTTAGGTAAGAAACCTATTTCAGAAAATAAATCCTCCAGCATTGCAAAACCAAAAGTTGAAGGGGAAACAGATCTTCTTGAAGCAACTACCCAACTTAGGGAAGTAAAATTCGGGCAGATGAGGCAACAAGGATTAGACCTTCAGCGCGAAGCTATGGAAAAATTCCAAGCCGGACAAACTGAAATTGCTATCGAAATGCTTACCGAATACCTTAGCGAGTTAAACAGTAATGATGTCGATCCAGGCAAAATGGCTTTCCTTAGACGGCCTGTCGAATCTAGGCTTCAACACTTTAAACTTATTAAAGCTCAGAAAGAAATGCTTGCTAAAGATGGTGGTACAAAAGATAAAATCAACGCCATCGGACAGAAACAACTTGCTGATGATAATAAGCAAAAGAAAGTTGCAGAACTGATGAAGCAATTCAATCAGAACTTCAAAGAAGGTAAATATTTGGAAGCAGAAAGTTTTGCTATGCGGGCTCACGAACTCGACCCAGACAACGCTATGGCTGCTGCTGGTATCAGTATGGCAAAAACCCAGAGAAGCATCAATGTTGCGAAAAAGCTTAAAACCGATAAAGATAAATTCTTTCTTGATGGACTTAACGCAACGGATAAGGTTGGGCCTGCTTTAGAAATGGATAACCCTTTGGATACTAATCCAGAAATGTCCGACCGCCGTAACAAACGAAAAAGCCTTAATTCCATCACCAGTACCACTAGAAAAAGTGATAAAGAAAAGGAAATCGAAAGCAAGCTTACTATGCCCGTAAATCTTAATTTCACTAACATCTTGTTAAAGGATGCGATTGAAGACCTAAGAAGTTTCTATGGCATTAATATTGTGCCTGATATGCCAGCTTTAGAACAAGAAGGAATCAGCCTTGACCGACCTGTAAGTCTTAAACTTGAGCAGGTATCACTTAAAAGCGCTCTCAATCTTTTGCTTCATAGTGTTCACCTCACTTATGTAATTAAGGATGAAGTACTGCAGATTACTACCGAATCTCACGCTCGCGGTAAGCTTCAGACCGTAACCTATCAGGTTGCTGACTTGGTAATTCCAGTAGAAAACTATGCAAGCCCGATTCAAAATTCGCTTTCTCCGATTCTAGGTATTTCAACCAAGCAACAACCTAATAATAATAATGCAACCACGCCACTAAGCACACCAAACAGCCTTAATGGAGGCACCCCTGCAGGAACTCCTTCGGGCAGTTCAACTAACGGTAATGTGACCGTGACCAAGAAAAACAGCCAAACTATGGAAGAAATGCTGATCAAGTTGTTGACTAGTACTATTTCTCCCCAAGCCTGGAATAGCATGGGTGGCCCAGGAACCATCGAATATTTCCCTTTGACTATGTCACTCGTTGTTAATCAGTCTCCCGATATTCAAGAACAAGTTGCTGATCTTCTTGCTGCTCTTCGTAGGTTACAAGATCAAGAAGTCGCAGTGGAAATCAGGTTTATAAGTATCGCTGAAGATTTTTACGAAAGAATTGGTGTTGATTTTAACTTAAACATCAAGACTGATAAGAACACTCAAAGGTTCGAGCCCCAAATTAATTCGGGCCAGTACAAGCCCGCAGGATACATCAATGACCCTAACTTTGATCGTATGATTGCTGGTATCACCCCATCGGGTGCTTTCACCTCGGATCTAGATATCCCCATTAAGCAATCTTCCTATCCTTTGGCGATGCCTTCATTCGGTGGCTACCCCGGACTTCCAGGCGCCGGTGGCCTTGCTATGGGCCTAGCATTCCTAAGCGATATTCAAGTTTTCCTTTTTATGGAAGCTGTTCAGGGCGACCGCAGAACTAATGTTATGCAAGCTCCTAAACTGACAATGTTTAATGGTCAAAACGCCAATATCATTGTCGCAGAGAATCAATTCTTCGTGACCAATGTCGATGTTCAGACCTTGGTCAACGGTAACATTACTTTTGCTCCAACCGTCCAAGCTTTTCCTTTTGGTGTGTATATGAATGTACAGCCACTTATTTCTGCAGACCGAAGGTCGGTAAGACTTAACATTCCTGTTACTCTGACAAACCTTGTCCCGGGACCTGTTCAGTTATTCCCTGTTGTTGTGCCTATTTTCCCAAGCAGTAGCGCATTATCTACAAATCCTGGTGACCCGATCACCTTTACTCAATTGCTCCAACAACCTGTTATTAACACAATTCAGGTTCAGACAACTGTTTCAGTACCAGATGGGGGCACAGTGCTTATGGGCGGTATCAAGCGCTTGTCTGAATCGCGTAATGAATATGGCCCTCCAATTCTTAGCAAGATTCCTTATCTTAACCGACTCTTCCGTAATACTTCTTACGGCAGAGAAGCTGAAAGCTTACTCATTATGGTTACCCCTAGAATCATCATTCAAGAAGAAGAAGAATTTTATCAAACAGGGTACAAAGCTCCAGCAAATGTGAATCCATAATTCATTTATCAAAACAAAAGAGAGGCTGCTTTATTTAAAGCAGCCTCTCTTTTTATTTAATACCAATGAGAAAATCACTATTATGCCGCTTTGTCATCTACGGTATATAAATTAGGGGCAAGCAAGTTTGTAACTGCTTTTACATTGTGTTTATTAAGTAAGGCAAAAAATGAACCTAGCATCAGAATAAAAGCCCACATATAACAACCATATACTTGTGCTTCCTTAGCAAAAGAATCATCTAATAACCCAGTACTGGTTAAGGTCATCAATAAAGTAGCAACAGCAATCGTCCCCATAGGTAACAGATAAGCAGTTTTGGTTTTAACGATAGTAGCTGTGTAATAGCACAAAACAGCAAATGGCAAAACTAAGGTAACACAATGATGCTTCCAAGTTCTCTCGCTAAACAAAAGCATACCTAAACAAATAATAGCGAATTCTGCTGCTAATTGCCAACCACCCCGATTCTGTACGGGGGTGTTGCAAAAAAGAATCACGCATAAAACAAAAACACCAAGAACCCCTTTTAAAATTAACCTGAGCATTGGTACAGGAACCTCCATCACATTATGATATTCTAAAGGAGTATAGACCTCATTTACATAATCTGAGAATGAAGGACTATGAGTAAAAAACCGGTAAATAAAACCTGGTAAAGACTGGTTATTATGCTCACTCCATACTTTTCCCTCAACGACAAAAGGATAAACCATTTCGGTATACCAAGAATGAATCTGCTTTTGATTTTCATCGATTCCGAGAATAATACTGGGAACAACACCCGGCCAAAGAAATAAAACAACACCTATGCCAATGCCTCCAGCCATTTTCCAAGATCTTTTCCAGATAAAATAGGGGATAAAAAGTGCGGGAGTAACTTTACACGCAATTGCAAGGCCAATGCAAATACCGCCAGATAAATCCCACCGCACGGTATAAAGATGTAACCCCGCAACCACAGTAAAAAGAATAAATATGTTTACATTTCCGTGTTGTAAATCACCCGTGATAGGTCGAAGCACAAGAAGAACTGCAAGCACTTTAGCCCAGAATGGGAAAGGCATTCCATTTTTTTCTATAAGTCCAAAGATCCAATGGAAACTTAGCACCACCATAGCAAGCTTTAAATAATACCAGACTAATGCCATAACCATCGGAGGCATTTTCGCCAACGGATAAAGCAATAAAGCCATAATAGGGGGATTCGGGTACTGATATTTTTGTGAAAGGTCTTCGCCTTGGTCGAGGCCTAAGATTTGGGGTTGCCAGCGCCCAATTGCAGAGCGTTTATCTGCGACTTTCATTGCATATTTAAAACTTTGCCCAACAAAGAATAAAGTTAAAAATATTAAGAACCAAGTCTTAGCAGTTAAACCCAGCCACAATTTAGATTCGGGCAGCAATAAACTTTCTTTAGAATCCATACTTATTAACCCCGCATTTTTAAAAACTTTGGCAAAAAATAAATCTGGTAAGATAGGATAAAATACCTTTAAAGAAGAAACTGGGGCAATATCAACAAGAGAAAATTTTTTTCACTTTAGAAACTACAGGAATTCCCTAAATTAATCATAATTGTTAGTAACTAAAGCTTCTCTTTAATTTTTTAAAACTTTGATGGTAGGATTATATATGATTCCTAAGATATTTTTGCTTTGGGCGCTTTCTGGTTTTGCAACTCATCAAGACCAAGTTAGGCCCTATTTGCCCCAAATTGCCAATGAATCTGAAGAAGGGGCCAAAGCAATTGCAGGCTTTAAAATCCCTAAAGGCTTCAAACTTGACCTTTTTGCTGCCGAACCTCATCTTGCTAATCCCGTTGCTTTCACCATCGATAACAAAAATAGATTCTTTGTCGTTGAAACATTCCGGCTTCATAACGGAGCCATCGATATTCGTAGCTTTACTAAATGGCTTGATGACGACTTAGGTTTAAAATCGGTTGCTGAACGCACCAAACTGCTTGAAAAAATCGCAGGGAACAAAATTAACGATTACCAAAAAGATCACGACCGTATCAAAATTATCCTCGACCGCGATGGAGATGGCAAAGCAGACTTCTCTGAAGTTTTTGCTGACGGTTTCAATTCGATCCCTTCGGGCATTGGTGCAGGCGTTCTTGCTCGGGGCAACAAAGTTTGGTTCACTTGCATTCCAGATCTTTGGCTCCTCCAAGATTCCAAGAACCTTGGAAAAGCTGACTCTCGTACCTCTCTACATAACGGTTTTGGCGTCCACATCGCTTTCATAGGCCACGACCTTCACGGCCTTACTATGGGAATGGATGGGAAACTTTATTTCAGTATTGGTGATAGAGGCACTAATCTTACAAACTCTCAAACCAAAATTAACCTTCCCAATATGGGTGCTGTTTTCCGCTGCGACCAAGATGGTTCAAACCTCGAAGTCTTTTATAAAGGTCTGCGTAATCCTCAGGAACTTGCTTTTGATGCTTATGGAAATCTATTCACCGTTGATAATAACTCGGACGGAGGAGATCAGGCCCGTGCTATTTATTTGGTTGAAGGGGGCGATAGCGGTTGGCGCTTCGGCTATCAGTTCATCGAAAAACCAAACGCACGCGGCCCTTGGAATTCCGAGGGATTATGGAAACCTCGCTTCGATGGGCAACCTGCTTACATCAATCCCCCTATGATCAATATGAGTTCTGGCCCATCTGGTTTAGTATATTATCCAGGAACTGGATTTTCAAAAGAGTTCAACAATCACTTTTTCCTTTGCGATTTCCGAGGCGCACCTGCAAATAGTGGCATTTGGACTTTTTCTTTTAAGCAACAAGGTGCTGGTTACTCAATGCAAAACCCAAGGCAATTCCTTTGGTCTATCCTTGCAACCGATGTCGATTTTGGACCTGACGGCAACCTGTATGTATCAGATTGGGTAAATGGCTGGAATAAACCTAACAAAGGACGAATCTACAAACTCTCCGATGAAAAAGAATCTTCAAATCCAATGCTGAAAGAAGTTAAATCCTTGTTAGGCCAAGGATTTGATAATCGCACAGAAACAGAACTTCTTAAATTACTAAGCCACGAAGACCTCAGAGTTCGTCGAGAATCTCAATTTGCACTGGTTGGAAAAGGTTCGCCTTCGATAGCAAAACTAGCTACCATTGCTCGGGAAAACACTACTATTTTCGCAAGGTTGCATTCTATTTGGGGCCTTGAGCAATTAGGCCGGAAAAATCCTGCCGTTATTCCAATTTTATTGCCTTTGCTAAATGACAAGGATTCAGAAATTAGAGCTCAGGTCGCCAAGGTCCTAGGAGAATTAAAAGCCAATGAAGCACGAACAATTTTACTCAAGCTTTTAAAAGACCCCGAACCTAGAGTCCAACTCTTCTCCTCCTTGGCCTTGGCAAAAATACCATCACCAGAAAATATTCCATTCCTCGTTGAACTACTTGACAAAAACCAAAACAAAGATTCTTATCTTCGACATGGTTGCGTGATCGCACTTGCCGCAACTAACGATGCAAAAGCATTGGCAAGTTTTTCAAAAAATACATCTCAGGCAATACGAATGGGAGCAACACTTGCATTAAGAAAGCTTGAAAGTCCAGAGATAGAGCATTTTCTAAATGATACAAATCAAGAAATTGTAGATGAATCAGTTCGTGCAATTTATGACCTGCCGATTCAAGAATCAATGGCAGCGCTAACCCAAAGTATCAGTAATAATAATCCTAAAAGCTTGCATAATTTGCGAAGAGTATTGGCTGCAAATCGAAGGACTAACTCTAAAGAAGCAGCAATTGCAATTGCCAAAATCGGTGCCAATTCGCAAATGCCGGTTGAAATCCGAATAGAAGCATTAGAATACCTCGAACATTGGGGGACAGAAACAAAAAGAGATTTCATAACTGGACTATACCGCACCACCCCCGCGGGCAATAAAACTGATGCAACTGCTGCCCTGAAAACCTTCCTGCCAGCATTTTTGGCATCGGAAACTAAAATCAACAAGGAGGCCATCCGAATAGCCGCAGTTTTAAAAATTGATGAGATCGTTCCAGAACTTATAAGTTCTTTAAAAAACTCAGCACTTGATCCAAAGTTTCGAGCAGACTCGCTTCGTGCTCTTGATTCCTTAAATGCAAAAGAAATTAAAAGCTTGTCAGAATCTGCCCTTACCGATGCCTCAGATTCAGTGAGAGCCGAAGCCATTAAAGTTTATTCTAAATACGAAACCTCGTACCCCGAGAAATCTTTTTCTTTCATTCTTGAGAAAGGATCACTTAAAGAACAACAAGCATTGGTCGTGGTTCTAGCAGAACAAAAGTCCTTCGAAGCTAAAGCTAGAATTCAAAATCTTGTTGAATTAGCAACATCCGAAAAAACGCCAAAAGGCATTTTGCTTGAAGTTGCAGAGGCGGGCCAAAAAGCAGGAATCAAAGATGCAAAAAATTTATTTAAGGATGATGTTTCAAAACTGGGTGCAATGGATTTTGCATTAGAAGGGGGAGATAAAGATGCGGGCAAAACAATATTTTTTCAAAAAATCGCTGTCGCTTGCCTGCGGTGCCACAAGGTGGCAGGGCAGGGCGGTGAAGTTGGACCCGAACTCACTGGAATTGGTACAAAACAAAAACGCGATTATCTGTTAGAATCACTTATCCAACCAGACAAATCTATTGCAAAGGGATTTGAATCCTTGATTCTAATACTTACCAACGGAAAAACAATCACAGGAATCTTAAAACACGATAACCCCAATGATTTGGTGTTAATGGATGCAGATGGAAAACTTATAATTGTAAAAAAATCTGATATTGAAGAAAAGAAAACTGGAAAATCCGCAATGCCAGCGGATCTTTATAAACAACTAACCAAGTATGAGTTAAGAGATTTGGTAGAATACCTTGCAACCTTAAAATAACAAGCCAAGGAATCGATGATTCAACGAGATATAATACTTGGAACCGCAGGCCATATAGACCACGGGAAAACAAGTTTGGTGAAAGCCCTTACTGGAATTGATTGCGATCGATTGCCAGAAGAAAAATCACGGGGCATTACAATAGACCTTGGGTTTGCCAACCTTGAAATCTCTGGATTTCACATTGGAATTGTAGATGTTCCTGGGCACGAAAAATTTATTCGAAATATGCTTGCAGGTGCTACTGGCTTCGATTTAGCGTTATTAATCATTGCGGCGGATGATTCTGTGATGCCTCAAACGCGGGAACACCTTGAGATCCTTAAATTATTGAAAATCAAGCACGGACTCGTTGCATTAACCAAATGCGATTTAGCAGACTCCGATACACTTGAAGTTGTCGAACTAGAAATACGAGAACTTCTGCAAGAGTCCTTTTTAGAAAATGCACCAATTGTTCGAACCTCGGTTACAACGGGCAAAGGGTTAGAAGAAATTAAGCTGAAAATTTCAGAAATCTGCTCAACAATTGAAGAAAAAAGTGGGAACGATTTTTTCCGCCTTCCTATAGATAGATCGTTTGCAGTAAACGGTTATGGTGCCGTTGTAACGGGAACCGTATATTCAGGCCAAGTGGCAGAGGGTGATGAATTAGAATTGCTGCCCGAAGGAAAAAAAGTACGGGTTCGCTCATTACAAGCCCATTCAAAAAGTGTAAAAAAATCTTCAGAGGGCCAACGCTGTGCAATTAACCTTGCAGGAATCGACCACCAAGAAATAAAACGGGGGCAAGAACTTGCAACCCTTGGTTATTTAGCATCCACTAAAGTAATATCGGTTATGCTGCAATGTGCAAAAGATCGAAAAAAACCACTTAAACATCGTCTTCAAGTTCGCCTACATTTAGGAACTTCCGAAGTTTTGGGCACACTTTCCTTGCTGGAAGATGATGCGATCAAGCCTGGGCATTTAGGCTTGGCCCAGTTATTCTTAAAGGAATCAGTTACAGCATCTTGGGGCCAACCTTTTGTTATTCGAAATAGTTCCGCAAGTTTAACCCTCGGGGGGGGCAATATTATTCAAGCGGTAGGGAACAAGGTGCGTAGAAGACATTCTCATTCTATTCAAATGTTGAACAACTTGGCTTCTGGAGATGAAAACTCAAGGCTAAAAGCTGCTGCATGGTTCGCTGGCTTTAAAGGGTTAGATGAAACTTCACTTCCTTTAGCTATAGGAATCAAACCTAATTCCGCCAAAGAATTGCTTGCCAAGGCCCTTCAAGAAAAATCTCTTTGCGAAATCAAGCTTTCGACAGGTAGAAAACGCAGTATGGATCATCAATTAATTGAAGATTTAACCAAAAAAATCATTTCATTGCTTGAAGTTCTCCATACGGAAAATCCTTTAATTTCAACCCACCAACGCCAACTGATTACTTTACAACTTGCATATGTAGAAGATGATGCATTAGTTCAAGAATTAATTGATCAGATGATCAAAAAAAAGGTTCTAAACGGAGATAACCGAAGAATTGGTCTTTCAAACTTTAAGCAGAAATTATCTAATAGCCAAAGAAAATTGCTTGAAAAAATCTACGCATCTTATCGTGAATCTAGGTTTACTCCACCGCCTATGGATGAATTTATAAACCATTTAACCGGGCCAAAAAATCAATTGAAAGAACTTTTTGACATTAGTGTGTTAGAAGAAAAACTAGTTTTCTTACAAGATGGTTTATACCTCGATTATGATATTGAACTAGAAATGCAACAAATTATTATTGATACAATGACGCCGGGGAAAGGGTTAACCGTTGCAGAAATACGAGATTTATTAAAAACATCGCGCAAGTATGCGGTCCCATTTTGCGAACACCTTGACAAAATCGGGGTTACGAGGCGAGATGGGGATCTTAGATATCTTGCTAAAACCAAAGAAAACGACCAAAAATGAATAAAAATCCCTTCAGAAACTTGCCTGCGGTTCATCTCATATTAAATATCAAAAAAATTCAGGATTTAATTGGGGTTTTTGGCCAAGAAAATGTTGTTGCAGAAATAAGAACTTACCTTGTAGAACTTCGCAAACACTTAGCAAGTAACGATTCAAAACACCTTGAAAAGGACGCTGAATCAATTGCTTTTGATATAGGCGAGCGAATGACCAAAAGTTTTAAACCAAAACTAAGAAAAGTAATCAATGCTACAGGCATTGTGTTGCACACCAATTTGGGAAGGTCCCCAATGGCAGAAGAAGCTGCTAAAGCGGCGTATTTAGCAGCATCGGGCTATATTAATCTAGAAGTTGATCTTGAAACAGGAAAGCGATCTTCGAGGCAAGATGCAGTAAGAGAATGGATTTGTAAATTATTGAAATGCGAATCTGCAACAGTGGTCAACAACTGCGCCGCTGCTACGATTATTGTTTTAAAGGCAGTAGCTGAAAACAAAGAAGTAATCATTTCTAGAGGACAATTAATTGAAATTGGAGGAAGTTTTAGGCTGCCAGAAATTATGAAAATAAGCAATTCAATAATGCGAGAAGTGGGTTCGACAAATATCACAAGAGTAAAAGATTACGAAACTGCAATTGGAACGAACACAGGTGCTATTATCAGGGTTCATACTAGCAATTATAAAATCAATGGGTTTACCGATTCTGTTTCTATCGAAGAACTTATTGCTTTAGGTAAAAAACATAATATTCCAGTAATTGATGACGCGGGAAGCGGTGCTGTAATTCCTCTCAATTGCCAAGGGTATGATGAAGAACCAAACCCTATATTAAGTATTGCTCTAGGCGCCGACCTTACTTTATTTAGTGGGGATAAATTATTAGGTGGGCCCCAAGCTGGAATAATTGCAGGAAAAAAAGAATGGATAAGCAAAATTGAAAGCGACCCGCTGATGCGGGCGTTTAGGCTTGACAAAATGAACTTAGCGGCTCTCGAACAAACTTTATTACTTCATTTAAACCCAAGCAATGCCTGCCAAAAAATACCAACATTACAAATGCTTTCCGCATCGATGGAGGAACTTCAAAAAAAAGCGAAACAACTGGAAACGCAGCTACATCAAGTCAATGGATGCGAAAGAGTGCAAGCAAAAACTGGAGAAGGATTTGCAGGCGGAGGAACTTTACCTGACCAAAGTATGCCAACCTGGGTAGTGGAATTTTCTTCAAATAAAATAAATTCCCAAACTCTTTCGCAAGGGCTAAGGGTATCAACTCCCTCTATTTTTACCCGAATTAAAGACGAAAAAATTATTTTTGACCTCAGAACCTTAAATTATGACGAAATTAACATCATAACCCAGATAATTCAAAAAGTATTAAACGCAGTTTAATTACAGTCTGCAACTAAGGGTTCCGCTAGTTCCTTGAGATAAAATAATTTTCCAGGCAGGGTTGGCATAAAAGAACTTGGGATCCAAGGAGTGGGTTCGTGAAGCAAACTCATTCTTAAAGATAGCCCTTGCCATTGCATTCCACGGCCAAAAGTTCCATCACATCCACCAATTATACTATCCGACTGAAGAAATAAATTAGGGCCAATTGTATTTGCAAATGCAGGCACAAGGGTGGTTCTGCTTCTAAAACTTGTAAGAGCATTTTGCTCAATTGTGAGCGGGTGAAGCTTTGCCCCTAAACGATGTGTTTGTAACTTCCATTGCTGGGTAGAGTCAAATTCAGCAGCAAAATGAGGCTCCCAAAATGCAATGTGACAAACCCTACCAATCCCAAAGACCGTGATTAACTTAGCACCTTTAGCCTTTAGAATTTTTATTTTTTCAGCATAAGTAGGTAGGTTATCTTTAAGAGCAAAATTCCGTTGTTTCTTAGGAACGGTTAACTGATCTAAAGGACCATAAAAAGCTTTTTCCATCGCAAATTGAAAAGCACTAGGATTATCGGAAGGCAGCGTATTTCCCTCGGAGTCAGACCATTCATCCATATTAAAACCATGCACATGTGCGCAATCCACTTGCCATTGGGTAAGAAAATAAACTGCCCAGCGATACATTCCCATAGGGCCAACGGGAAGAATTAAAGCAAGGTCATTGCCATTTTTTTTAGCAATGGAAATTTCGAGGGCAATTTCATGCCCCATATACACATCAAAATCAGCCAAAGTTTGGCACGAGATCGGTTTAAACGCATCGTGCCACCAACTCCTTTTTTCAACCAAACTGGCACCAGAAACCTCAGCAAGGGTATCAATTTTTGCCAAATCCCACCCTTTTGGGAAAAACCCTTGCATCATAGAATTATTAATGGTGGTTAACAGGTTCATCTTTTTTCCTAAAAAAACTAAAAAATTTACCCAAAAATATATCCAAAACCCATAGAATTTTGGTTATATTACTGCACTGTATTCAACAATACTGTATAAATATCTATGAACTTTAATTTAATAGCGTATTTCCTTATTTTTGGAGGATTGTCGATGTCTAGTTTGCGTTGGATTGCTGGAGTTTTTTTCCTTGCTTTAATCGTTCCTTGCTTGGAAGCTCAAGAAAAATCTACCATTAAATGGAAGTTTGAAAAAGAAAAAACCTTCTTTCAAAAAATGACCACCAAAACAGTTCAAAAAATGAAAGTCATGGGTTCCGATATTAGCCAAGAACAAAGTCAAACCTTTTTTTTCAGTTGGACTCCTTTCAAGCAAGAAGGCGAAAACTGGGAACTTAAACAGAAAATTGAAGGTGTTATCTTAAACATCGATATTGGTGGCACTAAGGTGCAGTACGATTCCACAAAAGAATCTGCGTCTTCAAGTCCCCTTACTGATTTCTTTAAAGCTTTGGTTGGTACCGAATTTGTCGTTACCATCAATACCAAAGATATGAAAGTCACTAAAATTGCTGGCCGTGAAGAGTTTGTAAAAAAACTTGTTAATGCTAATCCACAATTGCAACCACTTCTAGACAAAATTTTAAGTGAAAAGACGATGATTGAAATGGCTGAACCTACCTTCGGAGCTATTCCTAATTCTGAAGTTATCAAAGGTGATAAAGATAAAGGATCTTGGAAGAGAACCACCTCCCTAGATATGGGCCCAATCGGTAAGTATGACAATTCCTACACCTACACCTTTGATGGACAAGATGAGAAAAAGATGGACAAGATTTCTGTTAAATCTGATCTTGTCTACACAAAACCTTCTACCAGTAATGTAGGAGGCCTACCTTTTAAAATTGAAAGTGCCAATATTAAAACAGGCTCTTCCACTGGATTAATTTTATTCGACTCAATTAAGGGTAGAATCGACCGTTCGAGTATGAGCGTAAAGCTTTCAGGTGATCTTACGATTGATATTGGGGGCCAAAAAACCAAAATTGAACTCGAGCAAACGCAAGAGACTGGTGTAGAGACTATGGATTCAAATCCAATCGCAGTAGTTAAGCCTAAATCCTAAGCTTAAATATTGTGCGAATTTAATTTTAAAATAAGTCCTGAATGACTATGTCAGGGCTTATTTTTTTTTCGGAACTGTTCAATAACAAATAACATATCTGCAGGTATTTCACTTTTCCAACTTAATTGCTTACCACTTACCGGGTGTTGCATACCTAAAAAACAGGCGTGTAAAGCTATACGATTAATGCCACTAGGGTCGGGTTTGGGTTTGCCATTTTTGGGCCTATCGTAAATTCTCTCACCACACAAAGGCGCATTTGCTTCACCCAAATGAATTCTCACTTGATGGGTTCTTCCTGTTTCCAATTCGCACTCAACCACAGAAATATCACCTAGCAGTTCTAATGTTTTTACCTTAGTAATCGCCAATTCACCCTCAGGATCTTTTAAGGCACTTCCTCGACGGCCATCGCCTCGGTCACGGACTAATATTGATCTTATCTCTTGGTCTTGGACACTTCCTCGAACAAGGGCAATATACCTTCTCGTGAATTTCTTCTCCCTCATTTGCTTTCCTAAAGCACTTTCCGCTTCTCGATTTAGGGCAAAAACTAAAAGGCCGCTGGTTTCTTTATCAAGCCTATGGATAGCACGCACATAAGAAATTTTTTTCTTAACGGTTTCGGAAATAAGCGCGGGAAGAATATCTTGAAGGGTGGGTGGCAAAAACTTACGGTCTCGCTCGGAAAACTCTTTTTTATCTTGGATGTGATGCACCGTGGTAAGACCACTAGGTTTTTCTATTACCGCTATATCTTCATCTAAAAAGATAATCTCTGGACTGGCAAGCTCATTCTTAGCTGCTTCTTTTTTAGGGCTAGCTTTAATCCGTTTATGTGGCGGCTTAAGTAAAACCTTTGCCCCCCCTTTAAGTTGCAGGCGCGGGTCTTTCACCATCTTCTTATCAACAAAAATGCAACCTCCCGATAGCAATTGATTGCAAGACCCACCGTCAAGTTGAAAATTCATCTTGAGCCAAGTGAGCAGAGCGATCCCAGCATCTTGTTTACGAACAAAATAATTGCCTGGCTTCATAGTACCTTCTAAGAATTAATCTAAATTTAAGGTTTAAAATCGGAAGCAGGCAACTTTTCGAAGTAACGAACCTCAAGAAGTTCTGCATCTAGAATTTTTTTCCCGTTTCTGAATGACTGAATTTTAATTGGTCTTTTAAACCCCCCAAGGTCCCGAAAATCTGAAAAATGATCTTCTTGATGCACTTTCTTACTTTCAAATTCCCTGATTTGCTCGGTCTTAACCAAGAACCCCGTTTGCGTATCAAAAAATAATAATACATCAGGCTTAGATTTTTCTTTCACCTTAATTCCACGAAGTTCATTTTCTCCAGCCTTGGTTATTCCTAAATCCGCAACTTCATACTCTGCCCCATCCAGCAAGGGCACCAGCCTTATAATTTTAGCTAGTCGCATAGTTTCCTTGATTTGAATCGCAATAGGTTCTTCAGCTTTTTGCGGCTGACCATTTAAGTTTACAGAAACATTCCCTTTATCAAAGACTTGAACCACTTTAAAGGATTTACCCTTGACAGTAATTTCTTGAATAGTCCGCATCTGATCTGGAAGCTGGACCGTACTTTCTCCCTTAAAAGTCGCATCAATCCCAGCAAACTGAATCGAGCCTTTCATTTTAACCCTATCTGCCCTATGGGTTGAAAGCTTAGCAAATCCTCCATGAGCATCAATGGCCTTATTAAGAACTTGAAGAACGGGTTCGGGAAGCGTACCCGCTTGAGATTGGAAAGAATCAGCTAAAGCAAGCATTAAAAATGCTATAAGTAAGAACCAAATTGCTTGAATTTTTTGCGCCATATAAGGCCTCGGATCAAGTTTAAAGGTCGTATAATAAAAAATATAATAACAGTTACAAGCCCCTTTTGACGAGACCAAGCCACAATGGATACTATTCAAATTTCCACTCATCGCCGCTCTGACTTAATTAATATTACGAATCAAATCGTTTCCAGCCTTTTAAAAAGCAAACTTCAAACAGGAATTGGAGTAATTTTCTGTCCGCACACCACTGCGGGTTTAACCATCAACGAATGCTGGGACCCCGATGTAATTCATGATACTCTGCTTTGGCTAGAGAATTCGATACCTAAAAATCATCCAAATCTCAGGCATAATGAAGGCAACAGCGATAGCCATATTAAAGCAGGTCTATTTGGAAATTCAGCACAAATTATTGTAGAGACTGGAAAAATCATACTAGGCCAATGGCAAGGTATTTTCTTCTGTGAATTTGATGGCCCCCGAACCAGAAGCATTCAAATTCAATGGGTTGGAGAATTCGCCAACCCTTAAAATCCACTTAAGGCTTAACAGCGGTAAGCAAATACGATGGGTTAATCGCTTCAAATCTTAGAGATTCATATTGGTTTAAACCCCTGCAAACCTGAACAAGAAGGACTTCAAAGTCTGGATCCAATTTCCTCATTAGGCCAACACTAACACTTAGGTTTTCAACGGATCCAACATTGACCGCCATTCTTCCCTTAGGCAATAAAACAGCAAAAGCAGCTTCAAGAAGCCCAGTTACTTCTTTGCCTATTCCGCCAACAAAGATAGCATCCGGTCGGGGAATCCCATTAAATACTTCTGGGGCAGTACCGTGAATCGCTTTAATATTTCTAATTCCCATTTTTTCGGAATTGGCTAAAATCAAATGATAATCAGCAGCATCTTGTTCAATGGCATAAACCATTCCTGAGTAACAAAGTTGAGCAGCCTCGATTGAAACCGACCCCGAACCTGCGCCAATATCATAAACAATGCTGGAGGGCCTGACAGCTAGTCTAGAAAGGGCAATAGCTCGAACTTCGGACTGCGTAAGAAGCCCAGTTTTAGGCTTGGATTGAGAAAAAATATCGTCTGGGTTTCCAAAAAGCCTAGGTGTAGTTGATATTGCGGGAATATCAGGGCATCCTGCCTTGCGCTTTAAAATCATTACATTCAGTGGATCAAAGTCCATCTCACTTATTTCAACAAGTTCACCTTGGGTCACGCGTTCGTCTTTCCCTCCTAAGTTTTCACAAACATAGGCTTTAAAATAATCAATCCCCCGAGCTAACAATCGCTTCGCAATTTCTCTAGGGTTTTCATTGGTATTTGTAAAAATACCAACGGTTTCAGAAACACGGATTTTTTCAATCACCTTATCTAAGGATTGGGTTTGCAAATTTGTAAGGTAAGCATCATCCCAACTCTCTTTAACACGGGCAAAGGCCATTTGCATACTGCTTACATGAGGATGAATTTCAAAACGATCCTTACCAATTTTTTCACTTAGGTAGCGAACGATACCATAAAAAAGAGGGTCACCACTTACAAGAAGAGCAGTTTTTTTATTTTGATCAAGCTTTAGTAAAGACTCTGACAATTCCAATATATCTGGGCCAGTCTTACGCTTTTCCACTTGAAGACTGTCAACAAGTCGGAGAACATTTTCCGCCCCGAAGAGAATATCGCAAGCGGCAAGAATATCTCTTTCCAGTGTGGTAACACCAAGAAGGCCGTCACTACCAATACCAATAACATGAATTTTATGGTTCATCATAAATTCCTGAATATAAGCGGTTACAAAAAAGCTACGCTAAGCTCTAGAGAATACTTTATCTAAAAATTGGCTGGTGTGAGCAGCAATTTCTTCTGGATGGCTATAAGGCAGCAAATGCCCGCCCCCTTCGACAACAATTTTTTTCCCATGAGGAAAGGTATCATAAAGCGTTTTGCGAATATTAGGGCCAATAAGAGGATCAACTTCCCCATCTAACAATAAAACTGGATTTTGATAATTCGCGGCTTTTTTTCTTAGGTCAATCTGATTTATAGTAGAAGCAAGCCTTCCCGTGGTACTGAAATAAGCCTTGCTTACATTATTCACCAACCTGCGCCAGCGTTCGGGTGGCTTATTGTTAAAAGCGTGATAATGCTGATTTTTCATTATAAATTCAAGGTAAGGAAAGGTCCCACCATTAAAAGGCAAAAGCCCTGCAAGAAAAGAAGAAAACCTTTCAACAAGGTTAAGGGGTCGATAGACAAATCCCCCTTGCAAAATCAATCCAGAAACTGATTTTGGAGATTTTATTCCCAGATTTATGGACAAAGTAGAGCCAAATGATGAACCAAAAATAACCGCTGGTGATCTAACCTTTGTCTCAATAAACTCTTGTATAAATGCCGTATAAGAATCTAAAAGTGAAGTATCTTTTGATCGACTTCCAAACACTACTTTTGGGATATCAAGCCCAATGCAACGAAATCTATGAGAAAGTAAATTTGAAACCGAAATAAAAGCTTCTTTTGAATCAGCAAGTCCGTGAATAAAAATTATGGGTGGCCCATCGCCCCAGGAGAAATAATTTGTTTTACCCTTGGCGTTTTTAAATACAGCCAAGTGGGCAAAGCTTAAATAACGCTTAAAGTCTTCCAAATCAATGGCTTCTTTATATAGGACGCAGGGTGGCTAATTATTTACTTGCTGTTTGAAAACCAGGAGAAATAGCTACTTTTTTAACCACGGTTGCATCCGCAGTCTTCCATATAATAACTTCTCCATTCCAAGCACCGCCTGCAAGTAAAGAACCATCTTGATTGAAAGCCAACGAGAGAACTTGATCCGACAAGCCACTGAAAGTTTTAACCGCTGCCCCAGATTCTGCATTCCAAGTTTTTAAGACATTATCCGTGCCCCCCGTGGCAATAAGATTTGCTTTAGAATTGCCTGCAATTTTAAGAATTTGTCCAGTATGTGATCCAATGGCACGAACCTGTTTTCCCGCTCTTTCTCCTTCTAAACTGAATAAACGAAGTTGTTTATCATCACCAGCGGAATAACAGTTTTTTCCATCCGCCTTAAAAAAGACACCATAAACAGAATTCTGATGATCGGGAAAAGTCGCTAAAGATTCTTTTGAGGCCAAATTCCAAACTTTGGCTGTTTTATCTCTGCTAGAACTAGCAAGAAACTTCCCATCAGGGGAGAATGCAGCTGAAAACACCCAATCAGCGTGGTTTTCAATTGATTGCTCAAGCTTTGCATTTTCAATACCAGACCCTATATCCCATACTTGCAGCAACCTATCACAACCGCCAGCAGCAAGTTTCTTCCCATCGTCACTTAGGGCAAGGCAAAGGACCTCATCGTCGGTGTCTAAAAGTTGTTTTATCATAACTTTTTTATCACTAACACCATCTAAAAAAGAAACACCTTCGACTAATTTACCCGCCCCAGAAATATCGTAAGCACGAACATCACCCTCTTCCCCAGGTCGACCGCCTGCCACGACAAGTTTACCATTTGGAAGAAAAAGAAAGGCCATAGACCTACGAGAACGAGTATTGATTCTTTTTTCTAATTTAGATGATTCTAAATCCCAGACAGTAATCTCGTGATGGCCTCCCACGACAATTTTTTTCCCATCGGGAGAAAAAGTAAGGGCTGTTGCTGCAACTGGGAAAGAATATTTAGCGGAAGGAACCGGCGCAACCCAGCGCAAACGAAGTTCTTTTAACAAGTCAGCCTTTGGATCAACTTCTTTATCTAGTTTGGCTCCTTGCGCAACCCATTGTTCAAGAATCTTAATTTTTTCTGGAGAAAGGCCATCCCCACTTTCTTTAGGGGGCATTCTCATTTTATCGGTAGCTTTAAGTACATCGATAAAATAACTTTCTGCAGGTTTGCCATTTACTACTGGATCATCCTTTGTCCCACCGTGTCTCAAGGCTTCATATTTGGTCATATCAAGCTTGCCTTTAGGATTTTTTGAACCATGGCAAGCAAAACAATTTTCTTTAAGGATTGGGGCTACATCTTTAATAAAACTTATGTTTTGAGCCTTAACTTCATTTAAAAACAAAAGAACACCAGCTACAGCGATCACTTTGATAAAATTCATTTTAAGCCTCTTTAGAGATCACAACGAAAAAAAACACGCAATAAACCCTTACGAATTAGAGTAAAGTTCTTTGTGAAGATTCCTTAACACCACCAAAGTAAGTACTATATTGTAGCAATTTTTATAAGAAGTATACAACATATATGGCAAAGATATGCCAAACAATGTTATTGTTCCTTGTAATTGGTAGGGTATCTCTCCCAATCGTTTTCTGAAAGATACAGAAAAGTCCGTTTAAGCAATAGGAGTTGCACCAGATGCACCACGAATTCGCCGTCTTTCAAATGAACATTTTTCCCAACTGGGCTGTAGCAATAAGCATCTTAATAGTAATTGTTTTTGCGACTGTTTTGTTAATAAGGTCAAAAGCTGTATTACCAAAAATAACCTTGCACGGAATAGAGAATATACAGGCCAACGGCCCAATTATTTTTGCAGCTTCGCAAATTCGCTTTGATGAGCAATTTGCCTTATTTAAACTTCCCATCAAAAAGTTATTTGTTATCGACCTTTCTTCTTTGGATGGATACTTCACAGAAAACCCCTCACTTCAAAAAAAAATCATTGTGATTAAAACCAGAGAAGGGTTTCGTAGCCTGATTAATTCCCTGAAAGAAGCCAGAAATCTACTAAATAACAACGAAAACATCGGTATTGTCACCGAGTGGTTCCAACCCAACGCAAAAACTGTCCTTCCTTCATTTCGCTATGTTCAGGCATTATTGAAAGGGACCAAAGCCGTGGTTGTTCCTATCTATTTAGAGCAACCAAAGGGTAGTAATTACACCATAAAAAAGAAAAAGGTTTTTAATCGCAATATTCTTACCAACCAAACGCACTGGCACCTTTTTGCAGGCACCTCATTTAAAACACTTGACGAAACTAGACAAATAAAATCCTCGATTCAAAACCTTTCGGTTGTCGCTGCAAAAATCATCCAGCAAGACTTGCCCCTAGTACACCTCGGCTTCGCATATCAAGCATTAAGAGAACCAAATAGGCCTTGTTTCCCTGATAATACTAGCCCAAAGCTTGATTTAAGTTATGGAAAAACTCTGGTGGCAGTTTGCTGCCTGAGTGACCAACTTCGTTCTGAATTAAAAAACGAAAACCACATAGGCATCTGGCTGCCCAACAGTATGGGTAGCGCCCTTACAAACATCGCACTTGCCAACCTAGGCAAAGTATCAGTCAATTTAAATTACAGCGCTTCTGCTGAAATCTTAGGATATTGCATTGAAAAAGCAGAAGTAAAAACAGTCATCACAGCGAAAAAATTTACAAGCAAAATCAACTTTCCCCTTAATTCGGGTATCCGATTAATTTATCTTGAAGATATTATGCCAAAAATTAAAGCTAGGCAGAAAGCTTTCACTTTTATAGCTTCCAAAATCCTTCCCGCGAATATTTTTATCAACTACATCCTTAAAGCTCACCAGCCAAATCCAAATGATACTATGAGTATAATTTTCTCAAGTGGTAGTACTGGTAACCCAAAAGGGGTGATGCTTACTTACCAAAATATAACTTCTAATTGCTGGTCAACCATAAAAGGGGCCGATGTTGATTACACTGATTGCCTGCTTGGTGCTTTACCTTTTTTTCATAGTTTTGGCTACACGGTATCGATGTGGACACCTATTCAAGTGGGCGCCTCGGTTGTCTACCAACCCGATCCTAGGCAAGCACGCGAAATAGGGGCCGCATGTAAAAATTACAAATGCTCAGTTTATTTATCTACTGCAACTTTTTTGCGATTCTGTCTTAAAAAATCGGAACCAGATGATTTCAAATCACTTCGCCTTCTTATTTGTGGGGCAGAAAAACTACCCGCCACTCTTGCTGTCGATTTTGAATCTCGTTTTGGAGTTCTTCCTTTAGAAGGCTATGGCTGTACCGAGCTTTCACCTGTCGTTTCCATCAGTAAATGCGATGTCGATATTCCGGGTGGCACAATTTTAGGTAATCTTCAAGGATCCATTGGACAAATAATTCCAGGCGTTGATATTAAAATCGTTGATCCAGATTCACTTGATCCAATTTCTACAAATCTTGAGGGTATGGTATTGGCTACAGGCTTAAATGTAATGAAAGGTTACCTTAACGACTCTCAAAAATCTTCTAACTCTATTAAAAATGGTTGGTATATTACAGGTGATATGGGAAAATTAAATTCTGAATCTTATGTTACTTTGACAGGACGACTTAATCGTTTCGCAAAAATTGGTGGGGAAATGGTACCACTTGAACGCATTGAAGATGACCTCCATGCTCTTCTTGAAACTTCTGAGAGAGTTTGCGCAGTCACTTGTGTTCCAGATATAACCCGGGGAGAACGCATAATTGTTCTTTATTTACCAGAACTTTTAAATAGTTTTGGTGTCGACCCAAAAGTATGGATTAAAAAACTTTCGGCCAAAGGTTTACCCAACCTTTGGGTTCCATCAGAAAAAGATTTCCACCCAGTAAAAGAAATCGGAACGCTGGGAAGTGGGAAGCTTGATCTTGCAAGCCTTAAAAGCACAGCATTAAGTCTATTTTCCGCAAAGAATTAATTCAAACTACTCTAACAAAAATTGTGTTAGAAACTGTGTTTTCGTTTTAATAAGACCTAAATTTAGCAGCAGGAAAACTCTTTATCAGGTTTTACGACAAGTGATTAAAAGCCGAGGAAGTTCGCATTTAATTTCCCAAAGCACCACCTAAAAAAATGCAAGAGTTTTGTATTTATAAAAAACACATATTAGAACCAAGTTCAATTGATAGCCCAGAGAACATTTAAAAATCAAACAGAACTTAAGATTATCAAAAAAAATAGCGCAGACCTAGATATCTAAATCATCAGTAACAGCTCGGGCAGCATGTTCCATAATAAAACGGAACCTAGGGGCGGCATCTTTTCCCAATAAATCAACAAAGGTTTTATCCGTGTCGAGATTAGAATCGATTTCAACTTTAAGTAAAATCCGATACTTAACATCAAGCGTTGTCATTGCTAACACACTGGGGTCCATTTCACCCAAACCTTTAAATCGAGAGATTTCTGGCTTGGCATTAACTCTCAGACCTGAAAGGATTTCCTCTTTATGAATATCATCTCTGGCCCAAAATGTTTCTTTCCCCACATCAACCCTATAAAGAGGTGGTTGCGCAAGATATACATGGCCTTTCCGAATTAATTCGGGCATATGCCGAAAAAAGAAAGCTAGCAGCAAGGTCGAAATATGATGGCCATCGGCATCAGCATCCATAAGCAAGATTATTTTGCCATATCTTAGGCCCGTAATATCCATATTCTCACCAGCACCCGTACCGATTGCGGTTACCAAATCGTTAAGTTCGTTGTTCGACATCACCTTGGCAAGAGAAAGCCCTTCGGAGTTCAAGACTTTCCCTCGAAGGGGAAGAACCGCTTGAATCTTGCTGTTGCGCCCTTGTTTAGCAGAGCCTCCGGCGGAATCACCTTCGACAATGAACAACTCAGAATCATCAAGGTTGGTTGATTTACAATCAGAAAGTTTCCCCGGAAGATTTAATCTGCGTGAAGTTGCAGATTTTCGTTTCACTTCAGAAGCTGCTTCTCGGGAGGCAAGTCTTGCCCGAGCAGAAAGAACAATTCTTCCAACGATTTGATCAGCAGCAGTTTTGTTAGTGTTAAGCCAAGCCTCAAGTGCGGGGCGAACAAAACCATCAACGATTGCAGCTAATTCGGGATTATTCAATTTTTCTTTAGTTTGGCCTTGAAACATAGGTTCGCGAACGAAGACCGAAAGAATACCGACAATACCTTCACGAATATCTTCTGCGGTAATGGTAATACCTTTTACTTTAATTTCAAAGGTTTCCATAAAATTGCGAATAGCCTTACCGATACCGTTTTTCAAACCTGTTTCGTGAGTACCACCCGCAGCAGTACGAATCCCGTTAACATAAGATCTGAAAGATTCATCGGTAGATTCGGTCCACTGCAAGGCAACTTCTATTTTCTCGCCTTCCTTACGGGAGAAGGTAAAAATGCTTTCGGTGACGGGTGGTTTTTGGCCATCTTTAACCAGTTTGCCCAAGAACTCGGGAATTCCACCCAGGTGAGTTAAATCGTAAGTTTCACCAGAAATCCCATTAATAAAAATGATTTTCATACCGCTATGAATGTAGGACATATCATCAAGATGAAATTTAATCCATTCGGGTTCGAATTGAGTGTTACGAAAAATTTCAGAATCTGGTTCAAAATAAATAGAAGTTCCGGTACCCCTGATAGCACCAAGTTTTTCGAGGGGACCAAAAACCTTTCCTTTTTTGAAAGTCTGCTGATACTCGCGACCATCTCGCTTAATGGTTGCAACAAGTTTTTTAGAAAGGGCATTGACCACGGAAGAACCTACGCCGTGCAATCCACCGGAATGGATGTAATTATCACCTTCACCAAATTTAGCCCCGGAATGCAAGGTAGTAAGGATAAGCTCAAGAGCTGGTTTTTTATGCTTTGGGTGCATATCAACGGGGATGCCACGCCCGTTATCTGTAACCGTTACAGCATCACCACTTTTATGAAGTGTTACAGTTATTGAATCGGCAAAACCATTAAGATATTCATCAACAGCATTGTCAACAATTTCCCATACAAGGTGATGCAATCCCTTGGGGTCAACCCCACCAATGTACATCGAAGGTCTTTTCCGTACCGGTTCAAGTCCTTCAAGAACGGTAATATCTTTTGCGGAATAATTACTATTAGCATTACTCATATTTAAAATCCGTTTTGAAGATTAGTTAATCAAACAACCCTTTATTAGAAGAAGGTTTTTGAGGTTCAGCATTTACAATGTCATCCCAATTAACTAATTGAATAGGAATAGGGACGACTCGAATAAATTCGGAACGCTTCACCGCCTCAAAACCTTTACCACCTCGAGAAACTGTTTCATACTTGCTTGGCTTGAATTCTAAAGTTTTCCCGTTGGAGGTTTCAACTTGTAGAAAAGCGTCTTTTCCAGTAATGACTACCCCGCCCAAGCAAAGGTCATCATCCTCAAGTTTTATACCCATCACACCTTTTCCCACACCCGCAAGAATATTAACTTCATCAATCGAAAAATGAATGATATGACCTAACTTCGAAGCAAGCATCATACTTTTTTCTTTATTAACTAAAAACACCGCAACAACTTTATCGTGTTCATTAAGACGGGCAAACATTCGTCCGGTCTTAGTCGAAGCAACACGATGAGGCAAGAAAGGAGCTCTTAGTACCTGCCCCTGTGCCGTTATTACAAGAATGAAAGGCGGAGCAGGTTCATCATTTTTACTTGGCTTTGAGGGCATAGTAAACCGCTCATCCGTAGAAATCATAGCAATAATTTTAACTTGATCATTCAATCTAAAATATTTAGCAATTGGCTCCCCATAACCAGAACTCGCAGGAATCTCATTCGCTCGCATCGTAAAAGCTGTACCATCATCGCTAAAAAATACGATTTGATCCAAAGTGCTAGCGGGGGCAACAGCCAAAACTTCATCCCCTTCCCGAACTCGGGTACCTTCAACCGAGGCAAGCCTTCCAATTCTTTTAATCCAACCATCGCGAGTAAGCACTACATTCGTGTTTTCTCTCTGAATATAAGCTTCGGGATCAAATTCGGTTTCTTCGTCAGAATCACCGAATTTTGTACGCCTTTTATCAATAAACTTTTCCCCAAGTGCAATAAGTTCAGATTTGACAACGCCCCAAAGTTTTCGTTTAGATGCGAGGATATCTTCAAGGCGGTCCGCTTCTTTGGTTTTTTCACGAAGTTCATCCACAATCTTCTTTATTTCCATCTGTGCAATTTTATACAGTTGAGCTTCCAAAATCGCATCAGTTTGGATTGAATCGAGCTTGAAAGCCTTGATTAATTTTTCTGCTGCGTCAGATTTGCCTTCACTTTCTCGAATAATTTTAATAGCCCGGTCAAGCGCATCAAAAACTATTTTAAACCCATTCAAGATATGAATCCGTTTACGAAGTTGTTCTAAATCGAATTCAAATCTTCGCTTAACCGTTTCAAATCTAAAATCAAGGAATTGCCTAAGGATCTGACAAATGCCTAAGCGTTCGGGTCTGGTTCGTTCTCGGCCTTCGGCATCTTTGATAGGAATCAAGCAAGTGAAGTTACAAGAAAAATTATCTTGCAATTGGGTATGCCTGTACAAATAAGACATAATCAGTTCGGGACTAGAATCAGGCTTAATTTCAAGAACAATTTTAATACCTTCTTTTTCACTAGACTCATCAACAACATTAAGAAGCTGAGGCACTTTGCGTTCGACAATGATCAAGCCGATATCAGAGACGAGTTTTCCTTTATCAACACCATACGGGATCGAATAAACAATAATACTTTTAACTTTATTTTGGTCTTCGAGTTTCCATTGTCCCTGAATTTTGAGCCCACCGGTGCCTTCTTCATAAATTTTTGTAAGGGCAGGGCGATCAATAAGAATTTTGCCCCCCAGAGGAAAATCGGGCCCTTTCAAGCGATCCAATAATTGGGAGGCGGTAGCGTCTGGGTTTTCAATCAGGTGAATACATGCTTTAATAACATCACCCAAGTTATGCGGTGGGATATTAGTTGCCAACCCTACAGCGATACCCGAACTTCCATTCACAAGTAAGTTAGGATACTGAGCAGGCAAAACAATCGGTTCATCTCTGGTATTATCGTAATTAGGCCTAAGATCAACAGTCCGTTGTTTTAATTCCGACATCAAATGTTCAGAAACCAAAGCAAGTTTTGCCTCAGTGTAACGCTCTGCAGCCGGAGCATCACCATCAACAGAACCAAAATTGCCCTGCCCAACGACCAAGGGAACTCGCATAACGAAATCCTGAGCTAATCTAACGAGGGCTTCGTAAGCAGCGGTAGTCCCGTGGGGATGATAATTACCAGTAACATCGCCAACAATTTTTGCACACTTTCTAGGCCTTCCATCAAAAGTTAAACGCAAATCATTATACATCGTATATAAAATGCGCCTTTGCACAGGCTTTAGCCCATCGCGTACATCGGGTATTGCACGGGAAGTAATAACGGAAAGCGCATAGATGAGATAACGCTCTCGAACTTGATCCTTGAGTGCAACGATTTGGATATTTTCAGCCATATCATAAACCCTTAATCACAAAATGGTGAGGCATTCTAACAACTGTACGGTGAGTTACTATAAGTAAGCATAAAAAAACCAACTCTGGCCACTAGAAGTGGCCAGAGTCACTATGTTATTTACGATTTTCCACGAGTCTGCCAAGGTAATTTATGGAGCAGGGTAGGATTTAACTAAATCAGACAATTGCGAATTGAAATCCTCAGGAATGTTTTCAAAACTTGTAATTTTAACAAATTCCAGCATTCTTTTAGATTTTGGATTATCAGAAGCACTTAGCATTCCTTCTTTAAAACTGTTCATAATGCCTTTATCTAATTTCTTGGGGTTATAACCGATAATAGCAGGAATAAAAGTTTCAGAAATAACCACTACTTTCAATTTGCTTGCTTGGCCTGGTTTCTGATTTTTATAACTTTCCCAAGGAGCAGAATCAGCAAGAACAGCATCGATATCATTATCGCCCAACGAATCGAAAGCATCTTCTGCATCCACACTATTCTGGAATTTAGAAAAATAAATTTCTGGCTTAGTTTTATCAGGCATAACACGATGTTCAAAGAAAAGCCTGCAATGCTCTCTATTACCTTTAGCGAGAGCAAGTTTTTTACCCTTCAAATCAGCAACTGAATTAATTTTAGAATCTTTTTCGACAATAATATAAGAAACAAGCGGTGCCTTGCTGTTAACTGCAAGCATTAAAGGTTGTAAATCTGGGTACTTAAGTTTTGCCCAAGCAAATTCAAAACCATGAAAAACACCAATTTGAGTTTTACCTTCACTAAGTTGCTTAGCTAACTGATTGTGATCTGAACTAATAACAAGATCACCAGCAAGTCCGGTCTGGCTTTCAAGCACCGCACTAAAAGGTTTCATAAGAATTTGTAGAAGTGAATCGGGAGTATCTTTAAAGATAGTTCTCATCATCCCAATTCGAACAGATTTTACATTCTCGGCCGCCTCAAGATGGCTGAATCCATAAATCAAAAGGCCAAGAAGTGCTAGAGAGCACAACCAAAATTTACTTCTCATGGGTTTCCTCAAAGGTGTTTAATCAAGGTGTATAATCAAAAAAAAGAACAAGCTAACCAAGGGCAACGCAGCCATAGTTATTTTTTGGTAATGGGTGGTGCAACAAAACCACCACCGCTTACCCTTTCGAGTGCGATTAAGGCTAATTGAGCTTTATAGACTGCTTCGTTAGCAGCAATTCGCATATTGTTTAACTGAATACCACTTGCAATAACTTCATCTAGGGTTATTTTGCCACCCCTAGGGTCGAATCTTTCTTTTAACGAAGAAGCAAGTTTTTCAGCCTCATCAACCGCTTTAATATAATTAATTGCGCGATTTTTGTTTTCAAGCCAACGCAGGTAAGTTGTCTCCGCTTCAAGAACAATCAAACCCTTGGTTTTATCTGCTACAATTTGTGCCTTTTCATTTAGATTTTTTGCTTGACTAACCCTAGACTTTTTAGGGCCGTAAAGATTTGCAGGCATCTCGGGTGCTAAAGCACCTGGCTTATAGTCTTCACCCAAGGAAGCACTAGGCAAAATATTTGCATGAATATCGGTGCCAGATGCAAAAGTTTTTCCAGCAAATGCTCTGATCTTATTTTGGGCTTGCACTTCTAAACAAGTAACATCAACGGCTGCTTGAGCCATCTGAAGTTCACCTCGTCGGGCAATCGCTTCAGCAATAATTTTTTCCCGATCAACTTTTATATCTGATAAGACCAATACTTTATCAGCAGTCTGCAAATCCCAATTAATATCCTCCATACTTAAAGCTTCTCTTAAAGCTGCCTTGGCCCGCGGAATGCCCTGAATTGCTTCTTCTTTTTTGCCATTAAAAAAATTCAAATAAACATTAATTTGATCAATCTGCTTTTTTGAAACATCATTGCGAGAACCGGTTTTCACTATTTCTTTGGCGATATCGCCTAAGGTAACCAAATCGTTAATTCCTCGGTCTGCAACATCAAGTTGTTGGTTTCCATAAATAATGGATGCATAAGTATAAGAAATGGAAAAGTTTAAATCGATTTCTGCCTGAGAATAATTAGCATTTGCCGCACTCATACCAGTTTGAGCTTGTTGCTTGCGGACGGGAATATCTTTAGAAATTAGAGCGAGAAACCGCATTTTGTGGATAGCGTCTTGTTTTTCTGAAACGCCATCAATTCCAAGTTGTGCGGATTTAATATTTAAACTATTTGTGCGCCCCATTTCTTTTAATTGTTCAAGATTAAAAGTTGGAACTTTACTTGCGTTTTTTGCAATTTTCACTGCTTGCTCTTGCGCAATTAAAAATTCTCCCGGCAACGCAAATTGCATCGCAAAAGCAAACCCACCAAAGGCAAATTTAAGAACCTTTGGGTTAAATCCATTGGGATACAGCATAATAAACTCCTTTAAAATTCAATTATTTTTTACTTTTTCCAATTTTCTAACACAGAAACCTTGGCTTTATCAAAGCTATAATCGACTCAAAAAAATTTCTTCTATAACCACCTATTCAATTCGGGTAGATTTACTTTTTCAAAAGTTCCAAATGCGTGGATTTGGAGATTGGGATGGATTAGCTAAGATAGATGTGTGAAAAGTTTTTTGTGAATAAAACGGAAAAACGCAATCGGAAAGCTTTTATTTCTATAATTCTGAAAGATTTACTAATGGAACTTGACCTTTCAGCCTCCTGCTTACGAGCCCTCAACCTCGCTTTCCACATCGCCTTGGAAGACGGAAAGTTTGAGCCCACTTCAAAACATTGTATAAAAGCTCTTCTTGCCGATCCCGATGGCCCTGTTACCAGCTTTCTTAAAGATTTTGGCTTAGTGATTACACAACTTTCATTTCCTGAAAATTATGCTTCTTGGGAAAGCCTTTCAGAAGTTTTAGAATCCGTTAAAAAACCTGAGTTCGCAAAGAAAATCCTGCGCACTTCCAAACTTGTTTTAGGTGAACAAGAAGGCACAAGCTTAGGTTTTCTTGTCTACTTAATCGAAGTGTTTCCAGACTCTAAAATGCTTCTAGAAAACCTCGGAATTGATCTGGTTCTTCTTAATTCCTGGATCGATAAACAGCGATTACAGCCTTTGGTTTTAGATGTTCCCTTAGATTTAACCATGGACTTTAGCCTTAATGCAGATTCCTCGTTACGAATTCTTGATGCGGCTGCAAACCGGGTTCGCGAAGGATTAAGAGTTATCGATGATTACTGCAGATTTATTTTAAGTTCTTCTGAGTTATGTTTACTTGCAAAAAAACTACGACACGATTTCAACGAAGCACTCAAATGGATTCCTGCAATTCGTTTGATTTCACACCGAAATGTTGAAGAGGATGTTGGTACCTCCACTCATACTGCACAGGAAATATCAAGACTTAATGAACAAGATGTTTTTATCGCAAATATCAAACGGGTTCAAGAATCCTTTCGTTCCCTTGAGGAATTTGGAAAAATAGAATCTCCTGATTTCGCTCTTCAAATTGGAGAACTTCGATACCGATCTTATGAACTTGAGCAAAAAATTTCTCGTGCCATAAATCTTGTATGGAAACTTAATGATGTCAAAATATACGGACTGATTGGCATCGAGGAACTTAATGAAAATTTTATTGATACCCTTAAAGCACTTCTTGAAAATGGGCTAGATATGATCCAACTTCGAGTGAAATCTTTCACAGACCTACAACTGCTTCGTCACGCACTACAACTTAAGACTCTCATCGATCAAAACCACAAGTTGCTAATAATTAATGATCGACCTGATATTGCTAAAATTATTGACGCAGATGGTGTTCACCTTGGCCAAGATGATTTACCTGTAAAAGCAGCTAAACTTATTTTAGGAAGTAATAAAATTATTGGTGTAAGCACACACAATGCCGAACAGATGCAAATTGCAATACAAGATGGCGCTGATTATCTAGGCGTTGGACCGGTTTTCAATTCCTTAACAAAAACCTTTAGTCATGTTGCAGGATTACCTTTTGTAAAACAAGCCTCGGCAGCATGCGAGTTGCCTTGGTTCGCTATCGGGGGAATAAATCCAGACAACATTTCTCAATTAAGGGAAAATGGCGCAAAACGCATTGCAATTAGCCACGCTCTATTTCACAGTGAAAACCCATTAAAAACACTAAAAATACTAAGAAAATATTTAGCCTAACCAATAAATATAACATTCTTAAGTAAGCACCTTTAATACCTTTTGAATCAGTCCCTTATCTAAAATTAATATGCCATAACTTGTCAGTTGGTTTCTTTAGTAAATGAAACTTTACAATTGGCTAAAGAAGAAATCCCACTTATTTAGAATTAATCAAAAGAGACATTATAAAATTTTCTGAAATTAAGAGGTTTAAAACTTACGCCATAACTAATAACTAAGCTAGTTCAGCAGTTTGCTTTTACTTACACTTATTCCATCTCTAATAAGTTTATTGTAAATGGCAGGTAATTTAGTTTCAACTGGGTAACTTCTAAGTCAAATAAATACTATTTAAAATCAAAAATATGAATTCAAGTTAATGAAGATGAAGAATTTAAACGATTCCCACTGAAAAGCAAAAAGAGGAACCTAGTTGAACTAGGTTCCCCTTTTCAACAAATCTAAATTAATAAAGATTTAATCGATCATAAAAAAATCTCTGGGACTTCTATTAAACGGGTGGCTAGGAAATGACATTCCCGGGTAAGCAGAAGGCTTGTTATTCATTTGACCGAAACAAGGAATTGGTATAAGACCGTTAAAGGGTGGGAATGGCGGAGTTACGCAATAATTTGGCCCGTAAGTAATTCCATAAGAATTCGTGTAGTAAAAACCTTGGCCAGTCATATCTGGGGCTTTAGGAACAAAGTAAATAACATAAGGCCCTGTTTGTTGCAGAGGATTCATTTGAATAGGGTAAGGGCTTTTTTGAGGTATTTGCTGTTGTGGGTTTTGCCCAAAAGAGCTGGAAACTATAATCCCTAACGCTAATAAACCGCTTATCATTTTCATAAAGCCTCCCATCCCTGGAAACATAGTAATAGAAAAATTTACCACATAAAAAGGAAGTTGAGACGACTCACTTGCAATATTAATGGAGGAAAGGAAGGTAATTTAATTTGTAAAATCGAATTAACCCTAAAAATGCAAGAAAGCCACCAAGTTTAACTCGGTGGCCTTCTGACAATTTAAACTTTGTATAACTAGTTACTAGGGAAACCAGAAGGCGCACCAGCAGGCATTCCAGGGAAACCGCCACCAGCAGGCATCATACCAGCAGCAGGCATAACCCCGCCTGGCATAGAACCATAAACTGGTGGGCCACTAGAAGCACCATTTGGCACTGCCCATTGAAGGCCCGGGCTTACAAATACAGGGGCGTAATTTACGCGACCGTTACCACCACCAGGACCGTTGTTGATTTGGTACCCATGATTTTTGTAATAGGCAACCCAATCAATATTGTCTAAAGCGCCATAATATTTTTCCATTGCATTATAATAATCATGCCAGAATTTCTGAAGTCTTTCTTCTTCAGGGGTAAGACATTTATAGCGCTTTGCAAAAATGTTATACCAAGGCTGCCAGCCACTGTACCCAACGGAACCCCAGCTAGCATGAATGTTATTAGAACTAATGGCTAATCCAGCCAGTACACCAAGAATTAAGGCTAACCGCTTCATCTCTAACTCCTTTTCGGAATATTAAGGCTTATCGCTGTCGAAATCCATTTCGACTTCCCACCCCCTGCGATAGGCCAGAAGGCATGCGGCATTGCCAGTATTTAATCGCCGCACTTTGCTAATAATCAGATCGGAAGAAAAGGTCGTTACGAACGGAATAATTATGATTTCGTGAAAAGATTTACTAACAGGAAGGTGTGAAAATCAACAAACTTTCCCTATTTAACCCATTTTCCATTGAAAAACCTAAGGTTTTCCATTTTGAAGTTTTTGCTGAAGACTAGTTAACAGGAAGTTAAGGTCGTAATCTTGGTTCCCATAAGAAACTCGAGGATTTTGTTTGAGCAGAAATTCAATCTTCTTTTCACTTGCGATAACCGTGCTGTGATTACGGTTCCCAAAATAATTACCAATTTCTCGGTATGTAAATGAAGTTATCTTCCTAGCCACATACATTGCAATATTTCTAGGAAGAGACAATTTCTCTTCTCGAAGAGTTGCACGCAAAACCAAAGCAGGTAAATTAAAAAAAGAACTCACCATCTCATCGATATCTTGCAACTCAACCTTTTTAAAAACACAACTTATAAAACCACTTATAATAAAACGAGCTAGTTCCATATCTGGCATAACACGATTAATTCGAACAAAATTAGAAATTTGCTTAAGTACACCAAGAATAATCCTTACATTGCCTCGAATTTCTTTGCATAAATATAATACCACCTCCAAATTTAACTCTTGACTAGATAATAGGGACCAATATCTTTTAATAAGTGCAATTCTTAATTGATCTTCAGGAACATCGACAGAGGAAATCATACCTGCCATAAGTCGATCTAAAAGTTCAGGCATAATTTTTTTTGTTAAACGAGGATGACAATCCATAGAAACTATAACACTGCCACCTTTTTGAGTAATAACATCGAGGTTCAGCATAAATTCTTTTTGAGTTTTAGGCTTATCAGCAAGCAAATGAATATCGTCAAAAATAAAAAGAGCATTAGCCCTAATTTTAGAACGAAAAGCTGGGATCCGATTTTTCATCATTGCAGCAACGTATTGGCTAGTGAATTCCTCAGCTGAAATAAATTCAGCTAAAATTAATGGAGATGTATTTTTAAACGACCGATATGCCGCTTCTAATAAATGACTTTTACCACACCCCGGAGGTCCAAAAACAACCAAAGGGTTGCAGTCGCATCGTCTTTCAAGGCTTATACTTTTTGCTAACTCATAAGACAACCTATTTGATTCACCAACAACGAAAGACTTAAAATCAAGCCATTCCTTTTTTTTAATTTCTTTACTTACAGGTTGAGAAGAATGCCCGAGTAAACCTGCCAAAGAATCAGAAGAAAGGGATAGGCCTTTTAGAGGCACCAAAGGATTCCCAGCCAAACTTTTACCAGAATTCAGACCATTATTTAAATTTTCAGGACAACTAACAACCGAACCTTGGCCACCCAAAGATGAATTATTTATTTGAAAAACAACTGGCAGTGGCTTAAACATAACTTCTTTAATGGATTTCTCGATATCTTTTCGGAATTTACTATTAATCCATTCTAAAAAATGATTATTTGGCACTAAAACAAGAACCATATCGTGTTCTTGTTGAAAAGTCACACGGGTTTTAAACCAAAGGTCGAACCTTGGTTTTCCAATAAATCCAACTAAATGATTCTCCAAAGTTGGAATATCCAACACTTGAATGCTAGGGTTTGCCATGCAACTCTATCTTTAAGGTTCGATTAAACTGTATATGACCCAAGGCAAAGAGAGGAAGGGAAACCATCTCAAAGCCACCTTCGGAAATTGATAATTTAGACACTGAAATTCTTTTAGCAAATCAAATTTTAAAATCTTTTCAAAGTTCTTTTTTAGAATGATTATTTCTCGATAAAATCATCCTTTTGACAAAAACAATTTCCAGTTTTTTTTGAAAATCATACCAAACTTAAAGTAGAGTTGGCGTGCTGGAATGTTTTTATCATCAACAAGAACCCCAACATTAGTAACCCCAACTAACTTAAGTTGATCTAATGACTTTTGGATCAAGCATTTGCCATAACCTTGATTTCGAAAATCAGGGATAACTCCCACATAAGAAATTTCTGCATGATTATTTTGTTTTGAAATTAAAAGAAAACCAACTAATCTATTATTAAGAACAGCAACAAAAGAAAAAGAGAGATCTATTTTAAAATATTTAAAAACATCCACACTGGAATTATTGCGAAATTCAAAACCTTCAGGGCAATCAAGAGAATCAATAGAAGATAACAAAAACAACTCGCTCATTTGTTGGCAAGAAAATTCTGTAAGATGTAAAAATTGGGCTTTAAAATTTGTATTTAAATTTGATTTAAAAAAGACCAAATCAAGGCTTAATTCTGAAAACTCTGCTATGAATTTAAAACCACCTGCAACAAGACTAGGGGCCATTTGATTAGTTAAAACACTTGTTTCTAAAAACAGCTGCTTACAAATACCTGAAGTACTATTATTTAATCCATCTAAACAATTTTTTACCGCAATATCTACAAGGTTTACTTCTAATAATAAACCCACGGATGATAAATAAATACTTACCTCGTAATGGCCATCAAGTTCTTGAACAGCACTTATAAAAAGCCAAGGAGTAATATTTTCTTTTTCAAATACCGATTGAACTAAAACATGATTAGTTTTTATTTTTCCTACCAATTCTACAACTAAATCAACATTATAGTCACTTATGCAATCAAATAATTCCGATGCAGGATTAATTTTTGAATCATAAGCCTTGATGAAATGCAATCTTACCAATTCTCACTTTATGCTTTCAAAAAACTAAGTTAGGAATTTAGCGAGTTGATTGGCCAGAACCTACACCATATTGGGTCGGTGTATCGAACATACGATTTCCGGTAGAAGTAAAATTTCTCCAAGAAGTTGGGCTCCAATTCTGATTCCCATTGCTACTGGAAGTACCTAGTTTCTCGCTGCAAGGTTGTTGGAAATACTTATAAAGCGGGGTTGGCCTTACACCTTGGGTCCTTGGCCCACTAAAGTTTCTACCTTGATTTTCTTCTTTGCTGGACATCCAAGCTTTTAGTTTCGTTAAGCGGTTACTGGAATCTTTAATACAATTTTTGCAGAGTGGTTGACTTCCAAGAGTTGGATCGTTTGCGACCTGAACTTGATTTTCTAATGCAAAAATCGCTGTAACTGAAAGTAAAAACAACCCTATTGAGCACACTAATTTCCTATTCATAGCAACCGCCTTTAAAAAAGTATTTCCTTCTCTACAACATTTTATTCGGTATAAACTTAAAATTTTAAAACTTCATAAAATTTTAATTAAACAAAAAAGCATCGGTCAGTGCGAATAATCGCTTAATCTTTGTTAATTCATACAAAAGTTTTTATCAGTAGTTACAAAGAATTGTCAAATTAGATAAAATATAGTTATCATAAATTTCTGGAATTAAAAATGCCAACAGGATTTCCGTGTCTTAACCCGAATTGCAAACACCTATTCAGCCTTGAAGCAATTCAAGGGTTGGAGTCTATTTCGTGCCCTAATTGTAAAAAAGTATTTTCGATGCGATTTAAGGGTAAATCAACAAATAAACCGCCAACTGAGAAGGTTTCAGAGGATACAACAAAACAAATAGAATCAGCAATTAAAGTTGCATCAGATATCAAATCTGGTCTGCCCCCTGTAAAAAAAATATTAAATAAAACCAATAAAGACAGTGGTTTAACTATGGGGCAGGTTATTTTGTTGGGTTTTGGTGTATTTTTTATAGCAGCAAGTTGTGCGGCTTTTTACTTTATTGGCTTGCCCCTGTTGAAAAAGCATCTTGTTTTAGAGAAAGAAAATCAATTAAGTGCAAATAGTGCTGAAATTAACGCAACATTTTTCAATTTAAATCCGGTCGAATCTTATACTAAAGATCAAAAACTTGCACAATCATTTAAAACTCAGTTTGCATTTAATGGATTGAATAAAGACCTTTGGTTGTTTTACTATAAGGACTTTAAATTTCGACACCCTACTGATTCTGAAATAAATCACGAAATGCTTTCTCGGCTAAAGTTATTTTTAAACAAAAACTTAGAATATGAAGAGGTGCCAGAAGGGGGAATGATCGGCAAGATTTCATGTAAAAAATTCATAATTGAAGGTTCTAAAGAAGATTCATCAATTTGGTCTGGGGAATGTTATTCCACAAGTGTAAATGGGGTTTTATTTCTTATTCTGTGTTTAGCGCCAACAGACAATAAGGATCAGGTTTTAAGTTTTTGGGACCAATTTAATCAAAGATTAAACATTAAATCTAATGCCAAAGTTGACTGGAAACCAACACCACGGAAAACAAAATTGGTAGCCGTGGACAAAGTAAAGATTCAGTTTAAAACCCCCGAAGCAGTATGGATTTCGCAAGATGTCAAGGATTATGATTCAAATCCAGAATCTGTATTTATTGGTAAAAACAGTAGCGAAGTTGGAGACTTTGGGAATCAAAAAGCTAAATTATATGTTTTCTCTTTTTTAAAATCAAACAAAGAAGAAATGGCTTGGGGTAAACCTGAGGAAAAACTTTTTGAACTGCTGAAGGAAGAAAAAGACCCAGATACCAAAATTGAAAAATATGCAGATCATAAACACATTAGCGATAACCCCTTGGATAAAGGAATTATTTCCAAGTCTGAAAAATTCATAATGAAAAATGGTGATCAAGTTTTAAAAGTAATTTTTCTAGGGACTTATTCAAATTCCAATGGTGCCCTAGTTTTTGTTTGTGAAATCCCTTTTAAAACTAAAGACTATTGGTTAGACGAAATGAACGACATTTTAAAAAGTATTTCCACAAGTGAATAGCGTTTAGCTTGACCCTTAGATTAGTTTGGATTAGATTTGTTAAAAGTCCCAAAACCTTTTGCTTTTTCTGGAACAGGGGCAAAAGGAACTACAACCTTGCCTTTTTCTCGTAAAAGAGTCGCTTTTTCTAAAAGTTCATCCTGCCTCACTGTTTGTGCTGGTTCTAACGCGTAAGTGAACCTATGAATGTCATGAATTTCAAAAGGATACAAGCTTTCAGAAATAAAATCGAGCGGTGGCAATTGATACCAAGGAATGGGTATCTTTTGATCAATATCTAATGTTTCATAACCATCTTTAACTAATTTAAATTTATACTTCCCATAATAAACAAAATGATCATCCATAGGTGTAACCCCGATTGGCTTGCCATCTTTGTAAACCATTGCGCCTTGGGGAAAGGAATCAATGGTGTATTTTCGGGTGACACACCCCGTAAATAGAGTTAGAATAAGCACCATAGGTACACATCGAAAAAACATCATTCCATCACCTCAGTGCATCTCTTTCACAAAGCATAAGCATTTAAATAAAGCAAACAAAAAGAAATTTGGAAGCAATAAGAAAAAGAGATAACTAATTTTTGAAGCATGTCAATAGTTCTTTTATCATCAAATTGGAAGATTAACTCTAATTTCAGCTTTAGTTTGAATTTTTAAAAAAGTTAGGTACCATATAGAAATGATGATATTTACATTTCATAAAAGAGATTAGATGGCAATTTTTGACCAAATTGAATGTGCAGTCTTGACGGATGTAGGCCTCAAACGGGGTTATAATCAGGACAGTAATTATTTAGCCATCTCTGCTGATGAAGTTCAATGGTTTGATATTGGCCATTTCTTACTTGTTGCAGATGGAATGGGTGCACATGTTGCTGGCGAAAAAGCAAGCGAGCAAGCCGTCATTACTATTCCTCATGTTTTTAGCAAGCATGTTAAAATCGAAGGGGTTACTTATTCTCTTCGCAAAGCTTTTTATGAAGCAAATAACGCAATTCATTCTTGTGGCCAGCAAAATCCAGATTTCCGAGGAATGGGAACTACTGCAACAGGAATGGTTATTCGACCCGATGGTGCTTGGATTGGGCATGTTGGCGATAGTCGTGCCTATAGAATTAGAGGTACTTTAGTAGAACAGCTAACTTTTGATCACAGCCTAGTTTGGGAATATGCTCGGTTAAAGAAGATCGACCCAGATGAAGTAAAAGATATTCCTAGCAATTATATTAATAGGTGTTTAGGGCCAGAATCCTTGGTCGAGCCTGATATTGAGGGGCCCCATAAAGTCGAATCTGGAGATATTTTCCTCCTTTGTAGTGACGGTTTAACCGGGTTGGTTAAAGACGACGAACTTGGGGCGATAGCTTTTTGTTTACCACCCTCACAAGCTTGCAAGTTGTTAATAGATTTAGCGAATCTGCGTGGCGGACACGACAACATAACCGTAATCGTTGGCAAAATTAATACTGCAACTATAGATTCAAGTAACAAACAGGTAACAAGCAATGTAAAGGTATATGATCATTTTCGTAAAATAGGTTTTGGTTTACCTTGGTGGTTTACCTGCTTGATGTTTGGATTATTACTTGCGATTTCGCTTATTGCACTTGCTGCAATAAAACGCAATCAAGTTGAAAATTTTTTCACAAGTGATGCAGTAAACTTTTCTATAATTTTGTGCGCTTTAATTTTATTTATCCTAGGCTCGATTGGCTTTTTCGTGCAATTTCAAAATTCAAAAAAAGAAGAGGAATTAGTATATTCTAAACCTATACCAAGGATTCACAGAAAAACGACGATTCAAATTGACTCAAGTACCCTTGCAAAAATGCAAGGACAGGTGATGGCATTTAAAAATCGTGCATTTGAAAAAGCTTGGCCTATTCACTGGGATGAATTAGATAAAACACTATCCCTTGCTAAAACCGCTGAGTCTAAAAAGGATATTTTTGAAGCCTTTAAACACTATTGCATTGCACTGCTTTATTTTTCGAATTCTTGGGCTAAAAATCGTAAAGCAGAACCAGTCATCGAAACTATTTGGAACAAATAAATCATATATTGTTAGGTTTAATGATGCTTAATCAATTCGCCTTCATTTTTAAAATCAATTGTTGTGAATTTATACTAACCTGATTACTGTGTGACATTTTTGGTTAATACATAAATATATATTGCTAGTTGATTAAAACACACTTTGATAAATTATTACCATTTATTGCATAAATATTAAAATAAAGCCCCCAGTTGAGTTCCTCACTCTTACCCACAAATATTTTGGGGTAGATGAAAAGGCATAGAATTTGTTAAAGAAAGTTATTTATGTAAATGGAGTAAGCAAACATATGGATAAGGAGAC